>Ga0315316_10001243_pt1 | contig 17639 bp, 14 predicted proteins | sample M160m3416metaG_FD_203702 | JGI IMG/M metagenome (GOLD analysis project Ga0315316, IMG submission 203702) | Ammonia-oxidizing marine archaeal communities from Monterey Bay, California, United States - M1 60m 3416 | ecosystem: Environmental > Aquatic > Marine > Intertidal zone | place: USA... | reverse complement strand
AAAAGAAAAAACAGAAAAAACAGAAAAAACAGAAAAAACAGAAAAAACAGAAAAAACAAAAAGATATTATTATCAACGAACTCCTGCGTGTAAATTATCTGAACGTAAATCGGATATAAAAAGAAATCATATAAAAAAATGTGAATTAAGTGATGAAATTGTTATTAAATTATTTTTAGGAAATTGTAGATATTGTAAAAAAAAGTCAATTGAAGGGAAACATCTTAATGGTATTGATAGAGTTGATAATAACATTCATTATATCGAATCGAATTGTGTTTCTTGTTGTTGGACATGTAATCATATGAAGGAAACAAAAACTCATGATGATTTTCTGGAAAATATTCAGGGAATTTTACAAAATTTTTAATTATTTATCTATCATAAAAAATTAAAAAGTGTAAAGACATTTAAATCCTTTCCCTAGTGATAAAAACAGCGTTGATTTGTCTCTAAAAATTGGACTTTATCAGGCTCTCTCTATCAGGAAAGAATAACTTGCACGTGGGGTTTGCGAAGAGATTAGGGGTTAATACTAATAGCATAAAATACTGTTAGCATTGTGAGTATTTAACATGACAACATAGAAAAATGTTGAGAATATGAATTGACGAGCAATACACAAAAAAAGACGATAAAAGTCCTTAATTACTGTACGCTAATCCACCCATGCCTGACATAATTCTGAGTACGTTGTAGTTGACAGCGTAAACTTTTGCGACAGCGTTGGCGAGGGTAGAATCGAGGGTAAGGTTAAGAGTAGCGTTATCAATTCTGGACATGTTAGCGGTACCAGATGGTTGATGTTCAGCTGGTTTAAGTGCGAAGGAGTAGACGTTAATACCGGTAGCTGGGGATGCACCGAAAGTTTGATAAGGCTGAACCCAATTAAAGTATTCTCCTGATCTTTCAGAGAAACGATCATGACCGTTAAGTTGAAGTTTTGCTTTTTGGACACAGTTCTTGGTAGAGACGGTATAATCGAAGTTATCTGCGGCTCCATTTTTGACAACCCAGCAGAGGAATTTGACTGGATGGTTGAAATTAAGTTTAACTTTGTTGTTGGTTCCTGAGACGGATTCGTCACCAGTGAATTGAACTTGTTCAATAAGATATTCGTGGGAAGTTTGTGCGAATCTTCTTCTTTCATCAGTATCAAGGTAGACGTAATCAACATAAAGAGAAGTATCACCAAGGGATCCGGTGACTGCAGTGGTTGCGGTGGTAATGTTGGCAAGAGTTTCGAATTCAATGTTGAATTTGACTTCGTGGTATTGAAGAGCAATAAGTGGAAGAGCAAGACCTGGGTTTCTATTGAACCAGAATTGAAGTGGGACATAGACGGTTCTTGCGGCGATAGTTCCTGCGGTAGCAGAAGCATTAGTAAGATCACCAACGTTTCCAATCATGCTGTTGTATACGGTTTCGACACCTTTGTCTTGGGTAAGATTTTGCCAGATGCATAGCCAGTCAGAGTATTGTTTGTCGACTCTTTGTCCACCGATTTCAACTTCGACGGATTTGATAAGTGCTTCACCAGCACGTTGTTGCCATTTGCAGGTTTCTCCGGAAGCAGCAGTGATTGCTGGGAGAGTTGCTTGTACGTAACAGTTAGTGATAAGGTCACCATTTCTGGAGACAGTTACGGTAACTTTTTTACCGAAATCTGGGGAACCATTGAAAGTTTGTTCAATAGATTCACAGGAGAAGTTTGTGTGTCTTCTGTAGACAACTTTGAAGAAAGTAATTTGAGGATTACCAGTTAGGTAAATATCTTGTGCGCCATAAGCGACTAATTGCATAAGTCCACCACCCATATTTGTTTGTTTTTATAATATATATAAAGAAAAAAATTTTGAGAAAAAAATTAATTAAATAAAAAATAAAATAAAAATAATAATAAAGAAATACAGTCGTTGGAATATTTAACCGAATAAATATTCCACGACGATTGTCAGTCGTCTATTTTAGATAATAAAATAATTATAATAAAAGGATAAAAATTATATAAATACTTAAAAGTATAAATATATATCAAATTTTGTAACCCCTATATATATTTTATAATTTTCAATCATATTTTTCAAATAAAATTAGATATTTAATATCTAAATACACAGTTAAATCGGTAATATATCGGTTAAGTCATAAAACCAATAGATTGTATTAGAGTAGTAATTTTAAAAAACAAAGAGTGTTCGATGCCCCCAAAATCATATAAACTCCCATCATAATTTTTAAATTTAATAGTTAATTTTGAGAAACTATTCATTGGTGGATTAAATGTTTTTTGTGATATATATTCATTCATGTTATAAAAACGAGTCTCATTAAGATTAGAACTTAATGTAATTTTAGAGAATGCGTTTGAAATACCAGAACCAACGCCTTCCATGTTATCTAAATCCTCAATATGAAGCATAACATATTTTTCCCCATTAATATTATATTGATTTTGTCCTATATAATTACCTGCGCCAGTTAAATCAAGTCTTTTAAATCCAATAACAGAACCAATACTTCTATTTTTATAACTATATCTAGTAGTATCATTATATTTAATAGTACTTCCTCTGAACAATAAATTGAGAATATTGTCTCCACCAGAAAGATTACTAGTAATTTTAAATTTTCTAGAATTAGTCTCAACAATAACTGTATAAGTAGATTGTCCTACAAGATTCATTTTTTCTTGTATTTTAGTAGCTAATTCTGTTGCAGTATAACTTCCTTGAGGAATAGTTGCAGTATAAAAGGTGGAACCACTAACTTGGGCGTTAGTTTCTTGAAAATGTAATTCATTATTATTAGCATTAATTGGATAACCAGAATGAGGAATTTCAGCAGATAATAATTGAATAGAAACTACATCTTTATAAACAGTGTTAAAAAAAACTTCATATTCTGATGTAGTAGTATGAATATCGTGATTTCTATCACGACTATCAACAATAACGTGATAATCTTTAGTTAATCCTTTATTTGCGTTTTCTAAAAATTTTTTAAAAATTTTTGGTTGTTTAATTAAAGTTTGCATATTAGTTGGTTGTGGTGGTTCATTTAACATAACTTTTTGTTCTACGGTTGGTAGTTCAGAGAATTGTTGATCTGGGTCAATTCCAGAAAGTTCAATTGGTTTGTTTTCTAGTATTCCTTGTTCTTCCATAATAACTTCAAGTTTATTTGTAGCATTCTCAGTATTATAACCCCTAGAAGCGACTGCTTTAGCAAAATCAGTAGTAACTTTAGTATTATCTCTGTCAATTTCACTTTCAAAAGAAGGTCTTCCTTTATTTGCGTTTGGTCCTTCTTTACCAACTCTATTTTTATTAATTTGTTCGAATTGATTCATTACATCTTTATTACTTCCAGGAAATGAAGTAGACACCATACGGTCATTTCTGCCTATTGGATGTAATGTATTATCACCAAAAAACCCATTTTGTCTAGGTGAAATTTGTAAATTATTATTATCAGTTTCTTTTTGAACTAAATTAGTTGCTTTAGCAATTTGACTTAAATTTCTGTGTTGAGGTTTTAATTCATTCATATTAGGAACTAAATCCTTTTCAAATCTAGAAGTAATAGTGTTAATTAATTCACGAATAGTTTCTCTATTTAAACCTTTAATATAATCTCTAAGAGAAGTATCTGGTTTTCGTGGTTCAGAATTTTGGATTATATGTTCCATAATAGTTACACATAATTCTTCTTCATCTTTACCGATTTCATATTCATATTCGTTCTGAAAGTGTTCGAATATAACACTAAGTAAAACTCTGTAATTTTTTTGAGAAAAAAATAGATTATAAATTTTATTTTTGTTCATACTTACTTATATTTATATAATTAATATTATATCATTTTTATATACGAATTATAAATAATTTAAATAATAATTTCTTCCATTTGTTCTGTACGTTTAGCAATTACTTCTTGGTGTTCTCTATCTAAATAATTTCGAATTTCAATATCGCTATATATTTTTTGTTTAAGTGATTGTATTTTAAAAGTTAAAGAATGTTCTAAACCATGAAAATTATATAAATATCCACCATGTATTTTAAAATTTATTGTTATTTTTGATAATTCAATTCTTGGATTAAATGTTTTTTCTAATAAGTAATTTTGTTTAGTATAAAAAGAAGTAGCACCTTGTTCACAATCTAATAAAATTTTAGCAAAATCATTTTGGCCGTCTCCATGGGGGTCATCAATAATTCCTTGAAATTCTGGAATTTCCAATACAACATAATCATCACTTTGTAAAGGTATTCTAGTATTAGCCGTATATACATCGGAAGAAGTAAAATTTATACAATTAAATCCGATTGTTCGTGCTATAGTAAATGGCATATATTTACTTCTTAATTCATCAATTCCATAATTTTCAACACCTTGTTTAAATACAAGATTAAATATACCATCTCCTCCACTAAGATCGCTTTCAAATTTTACTCTATTAAGGGAATCTAATGTTACAGTATATGCTGATTGTCCTATACCACTCATTTTCGATGCGATTTCAGATACTAATTGACTTGCGGTATAATTTCTGTTAGGTATTTCTGCTTCATAATAAGTAGAAGATAATACTTGACTATTTTTTTCTTGAAAGTGAATTATATTATTATATGATTCAACTACATAACTAGATTTAGGTATTTCAGCACTAATTAATTGAATTTTATGAATTTGAGTAAATATTTCTGGTAATTTAACAGTATAACTATTAGGGTTAGGGTGAATATCGTGATTTCTATCACGACTATCAATTGTAATATAAATTTCTTTAATTAATTGATCTCCATAAACTTTATTAAGAATTTCATTTACAGAATAACCTTTAGGTCTTTTAATCAGAAGATCTGTTTTATATTGTATTGGAGCATTAAGATCAATTGGTTGATTCATAGCTTGTTTGTCAATATCGAAATCTTTATACATTTGTTTAGGATCGATATCATCTTTAATATATGGTTGCTCATATATTTCATTTGTTTCAATTTGTTCTTTAAATGATACAGCAGAATCGTGTGCTTCAGGAATTTCATTTTGTGTGCCAACATTTTCTAAAGCAATTTTTTGTTTCATAGAAATTTGTTTTTCTACACTAAATTCTCTTTGTAAAGTATTTTCTTGTCTTTTAATTTCTTTTTTTATATCTGGTTTTGCTGATTTTAAAATTTTATTAGCAACAAACATATTTGCTTTATATTTAGTTAATTTATCATTTCCATCAGCCATTTCATTAAGTTTGTCCATATAAAAATAAATTTTATCATCATATTTAGTAATATCTAGTTCTATCTTATGATCTGTTTTAATAACATTAGAGATATATCCTATTATAAAATTATAATTTTGAATACTTAAAAAATCTTCCATTATCTTATATAGATATAAATAATTAAATAATTTTAAATTATTTTTTACAGTTATTTAATTATAAAATTTAATCTTTAATAATCTTCTTCCTCATAGAAATCTTCTTCACCTAAAACTTCTTCATTCTCTTCTTTAAGGTCTTCTTCTCCAAAAATTCCTTCAAAATTTTCTTTTCCAGAAATACATGGTGAATTTAATAAAATAATAATTAATACAATAATAATAATAACATTAATAAAATTGTCAGATAATTTGAAATTCATATTGTTTATATATTATAATCATAAATTAATTAATGGTTTATAATTTAGTAACAGATTGAGCGAATGCTAGTGCTGCTTTTGCTTTGTCTTGTGCTATTTTTGCTTCTTTTGCAAGTTGGGTAGCATAATCATTAAGAGTTTTTTTACATTTTTCTATAGATTCTTTAGAAATTTTATTAACAGTTTGTGCAACTTTTGCTCCTTTTTTTGTGTTTTCAACTGCGACTGCTTTCTTTTTAGTTACAACTGCTTGAGTGGTTGCTTTTTTTGCATTTGCTTCAACTTTTTTAGTAACTGCTTTTTGAGTTTCTTCTGCTTTTTTTTCTGCTTTTTTTGCTTCCCAGAAAGTTTCGGTTAAATCTTGTAATTGTTCTAATTCATTAGCACTGTTTTCAAAACTTTCTTGTTTAGATGAGTTCATTTGTTGAATAATAGGAATTAAGATTCCAAGTATTAAAATAAAAATGCCAAACATAATTAATCCTTGATCCATAATGTTGTATATTTAATACAAAATATATTTTTTATACAAAAAAATTATTAAAATATCTTTTATTAATTATAATAAAAGATGTCTTCCACTCAAGCAAAACATATATTAAAGAATGCTAAAATAGATAAAACAAGAAAAGATTGGACTGTCGATGAAGATATTGAAAATTTTTATGATAGTTATTCTGAACATATTCATAAAACTAGATTTTTTATTTATGAGCATAGAAAAAATCCACATCTTTATGAACCTATATACAAATGCCGAAGTGCTGATAAAAGTGAAACAATTATTATTTTTAATGAATATATTTATGCTAGATTAGAACAAGATAATGCAACTGCTTGTACTAATTATATTCAAAAAATTGGTTTACAAGATATATTAGTATCTTTTAGAAATTATTTCAATAATAATTATGGAGCAAATACAGGCAAGCAATGTATTCATCATATTAATCAACTTATAGCAAGAGATACTGCTGTTATAAATCATTGGATTAGAACATTAAATAAATTAAAAAATTCTTTAAAACATTGGATTGAACAAAGAATTCCAGAAATTTTAAAGAGAGAAATTGATAAAGCAACCGCAAGACATTATGAAGCAATCAATAGAACAACTAAAGAAAGAAAATTATTTTTGAATAACATTGAAAAACAAAGTCCATTACTAGAAAAATCTAGAAATTCTTTTACTTATTTAGAAGAAGTAACTAAAATGCTTACAAAAATTACTAGACAAAATAAACAATGGGAAAGATATGAATTTGATTTTAATATCAGTTTATTAGATCATTGCCCTGATGGTATGACATATAGAAAACATTATGATACATATTATAAAGCTTGGCCTCATAAAGTAGTTGATAATAATGTAGATGCTATGGATGATATGTTTGCCCAATTAATTGAAGATTTTGAAATCGATTTATCTGTTAACGAAGTTAATTCTATGAATCGTGAATATAATGATTTTATAAATTGGTTAAATAATTATAAAAAAGAATTAAGAGGATATCCTGAAGTTACTCAAAAAATGCTTAATTATATAAATCCAAATGCGTATATTAACATGGGTAGAAAACATGCTAAAGAACAAAAAATGACTCCACTCTAAATATTAGATATAAATTTAAATAATAATTATAAATTTATTTGTAATTATTATATAAATAATGAGCCAAGATTTATGTGAAAATAAAGAAAATAAACATCATGAAATTTGTAGATTAATGAGAAATTTAAAAAAAAATGAAGATAAACTTTCATCTAATATAAAAAGTATTTATGAAGATTTGGACTTAATGACTAAAAATAATAAAGATATTACCATAAAATTAGCAAATTCTATAAGACCTGTTAAAATTGGAGCAATTAATGAGAAAGAAGAAAAAACCGGAAAAACCGAAAAAACCGAAAAAACCGAAAAAACCGAAGAGACAAAGGTTGGTGGTAAAAAGAATAAAACAGAAAAGGGTTTAAATCAATTTATAACACTTTTATCCAAAACATTTAAGAAAGATAAAAATTGGAAGAAAAGATTTAGAATAGAATTAAGACATGAAGATATTAATGATATTTTTGATTTAAAAAATTCAATATATGATAATGAAGAATTTTCTAAATATATTAGTGAAGAATATCAACTTAATATTGATAATATAAAACAAATGATTGATACTCCAAAATATGGTAAATTTGTAATTGAAAGACATAATTGTATTACATATATTACCAAATTAACCGAACATTTTAATATCAAAAACAAACAAAAAGATGATATTTATGAATTTTCTAATCAAAGACTTTATAAACGACTTGCTATTCTGATAAGAACTTATAAAGATAAAATTCCTGAAAAGATTCAAACTGATATGCTAAAAGACTTTGATTTACAACATGAAGTTTTATATTTATTAACACAATTGACAGAAGTTTATTCAATTAGATTAAAAAATCATTTAAATCATATGATTAACACATGTGAGGGTAGATATAAAAATGCATTAGATAAAAAAAGTGAATTATTAGACCTAATTAATCAACATGAAACTCATGTTTTTATTAAAAAGATAGGAAAAATTTTAAAGAAATTTTTCCCAAATAAATTGATAAAGATTGAATTTAACTTAGAGAAAAGTGGAATTGGAAAAAAATATTATAAAATTAGTACTGGAGATGGTAAAATTAATGTAAATAATATAAATAAAGAATTTTTCCATAATATTATTGAATTAGTAAAAATTGATTATGAAAAATATTTAAATAGTATTTTAACACATGGTATTCCACATACATTTGAATTACCAGAAGAAAGACTGAAATTAATTGATACTAAATTAAATGCTGATAGTATGTTTTCATCAATTGCTTATTGTTTAAGTGATCCAATTCTATTAAATAAAATAGAAGAAATTTGTAATAAAAATGCTTCTACAAATGATACAATTAATTATTTAAAAAATAATTTAAAATATTTTAAACCAGTAAAGACAGACTATATTGCAAAATCCATAATGGAACGTGCTCAACAAATTTTAAGAATGATTATATCTCAGCATATTCCAGAATATCTTTCCAAATATACACATTTTTTAAAATTAATAAAATTATCTTCAGAACAAGCAGAAGACTATAAAATATATAAAAATCTAGATTTTCCAGTTAATTTTAGTGATTATAGTGGAGTTAGTAAAAATAGACAAACAGAAATTATTGAAAATTTTCAAAATTTAGTTTTAGTAAGTGAAACAAATAATATTGAAACAGATTTAGAAGATATCTATTGGGGTGATCATATTTCTATGGGTATATTAACAGATTTTTTGAATAAATATTTTGGTATATTAGTTATTTCAATATCTGCTACTAAGGATAAATTTAGAGATGGTTTTTATGTTTATTCTCAGCATCAATTGAAAAATATTAAAAAATCAAAATATGCTATTTTTCTTTGTCATTCTCCAAGAACTATAGACGCATTTGGAACCCAATATCAGTCAATAATATTTGGTAAAAATAAAGATAAATTTTTAAATATAGATTTTGGAAGTAAGCAATATAAAAATTATAATGATAGTATTAAAGATTTCATCGATGATGTGCTTAGTGATATTTAGTTTAAATTATTAGAATAATTAATCGATATATTTAAATTTTATTAATTATTATTTTGAATAATAAAATTTAAAGTTAGAAGAATAATTTAAACAATAACATTTTTAAGTTGTTTATTCAAGTATGATTTGATTTGTTTAATATTTTTGAATTGTTTAGAGTTAGTTCCTAAATTATGGCATACAGTGTTATAGTGTTTTCTTTTTTGGATATATCCTCCTTTACAGAGCATTAATATTTTAAGGGATGATGTTAAACTCGATTTATTTTTAAATTGTTTAGGATTTTTAATTCCCCATTTTTTTGCTATATTATTTAATTCAGTTCTAGAATAATTTTTGAAAATATAAGAACCGTTATCTTTAATCCATAATTTTTTGGAATTAATTTTACCACCACCAGTCATAGTATTATTTAATTTATGTTGAATTGGATTAGAAATTAATTTAATAAAATTATCATTAATATTTTGTTGTTTTGCGATTTTATTCATATTTTGTCCCCCAACTTGTTGAGTAGTGACAATAAGTTTTGCTTTAAGGTCTTTTAATTCTTCAGCAACACCTTTAGATGCTGCTTCTTCAACTTCCATAAAATTAGATGCACTAGTAATAGTTTTATTTAAAGGTTCCATTAATTCATCAACTTTTCTAATAATTTTCCAATATTCTTCAATTTTTTGTTGATTTTCTCCAGAATTTTTAAACATTTTTCTAACTTCTTTTTCTTGGAATTTATCTTTTCTATTTAATTCATTAAGTTGATTTCTAAATTTTTCAAGAGGTCCTTTAAGATTATTAATAAATTTTTGCATATTTTTATATTTTTTATCTCTTGCTTGTGTAGTTTTAAGATTTTCTTCTTGTTTAGTTTCTAACTCATCTTGTCTTCTTTTAAGTTCAATCATACTTCTTTTCATTTGTTTAGCTTTTTTAAGATATTGAAGTTCAAGTTGTTCTTTGATAATTTTATATCTAAGTAATAATTTTTTGATTTTATTATATTCACCACCAATTAAACCAAGCATTTCTTCATTTTTGCCAATCCATTTTTGAATTTCGTTATTTTTAAAATTCAAAGCACTATCACCAACAAATAATCTTTGTTGAACTGTTTTAGTCTTGTTCATTTTATTTGCGATTTGTGCATGAATTGGAAGTTTATTTTCAATTTTTTTGTCATCTTTTATTAGTTCTTGTGTTGGTTCTTGTGTTTTTGTGTCAACCTTTTTTGAACTATTAGGGTTAGTTAAAGCAGTATTAATTTTTGTTGCCATATTAATCTATATAAACTAATGAAGAAAATATTATTTAAACATTTAAGCTTGGAGCAGAACTTAATTTTTGAGTATATGGATTTTGTTTAAATGCTTTTAATAAATCTGGTGAATTTCTATTTGAAGGGCAGTATTGATTTTTGATAGAAGTTTGTACTGGAACTTCTCTACAACCTCTAGAAGTATTTCTTTTAATAACCCATTTTGGATTTAATGGAGTGCTTCTAGTTTCCATATTAATTGCTCTAACACCAAGAGCATTTTTTGGGCCACTAAGAGTTGGTTTTCTTCCTTTAAGAGTGCATTCTTTCATAGCATTAATTTCAGCATTATACATATTAACTCTACTGGTTTGTTTGTTATTACCAGAGACACCACCTTTAGACCGTTTTGCTTTGGCAGTTTGTTGTCTGATAGTTGCTTTTGCTTTATCGGTATATGGATTAATTCTTCTGCTATTTCCAGAAACACCACCTTTACTTCTTTTAGCTGCTTCAGTTTGTTCTCTAATAGTTCTTCTTGCGTTATCAGTATATGGATTAGTTCTTCTATTATTTCCAGAAACACCACCTTTAACCCTTTTACTTGCTTCAGTTTGTTCTCTAATAGTTCTTCTTGCTTCATCAGTATATGGATTAACATTTTTTCCTTTTCCTTGGACGTTACCAGATTGCCTTTGTGCATTTTCAGTTTGTTCTCTAATAGTTTCTTTAGCTCTTTCTTCTGGATCATATACGATATGTTTGCCGATACCACTATATAAACCAGTTCTATTTTTATCAGCAAGTCCTTCTTTTTGTGTTCTTCTAGCGATATCATTTGGATCGTAAACAGTTAATTTATTAACTTGTCCTCCAATACCACCAGTAACATTTTTACCAACAATAGTTTCTTTGATAGTATTTCTAGCAAGGTCATTTGGATCATAAATGGTTAATTTGTCAACCATACCACCAGCTATACCAGTAATATTTTGACCGTGAAGTCCTTCTCTTTGAGTTCGTTTTGGAGCATTTTCTGGATCATAAGTAGTTAATTTATTAACAAGACCACCTACGCCACCAGTAACATTATTACCGACGGTAGTTTCTTTGATAGTAGTTCTAGCGATATCATTTGGATTATAATGATAACTTTCATGTTCTTGTGGTTTAGCATTACCAACTGGGATACAGAATTGTGCTTTTGCTGGAGTTCTAACTTTACCTTTATTATAAGATCTGTTAGGTCCTTTAGGGTGTTGTTCTGGGTATTTGTATGATGGTTTTTTGCTAACTCTTTGTAATCCTGCTTTAGGGTGTGCTGGGACAGATGATTTAGCATTACCAGAATATTCTTTAGATGTACTTGCTCTAGCAGTTGCTTTCATTGCGAATTTTTCTCTTTTCTTTGCTTTGGACATACCACCGAATGTTTGTTTATTTAAATTACCGTGTTCATTAGTAGCAAATCTTTCAGGTCTTCTAGAAACAACATTAGGTCTTTTACCTCTTTTAGCGTGTTTAATACCTTTAACAATTCTTCCTTTATATGATACTTTTGGTTTAATTCTTAATTCATCAACAGTTTTATATTTAGGTCTGAAATCATCATGAAATCCGTGTTTAGCTTTACCTCCAACTTTAGTTTGAATACCAGATTGAACTTTAACTTGTGCGAATGGTAATTGATTTGGTTTTTTATCGGAAACGTGGAATCTATTTAATTGTCTATCTTTAGAAACAGATTGTCCGTGAATATTTTGTCTAACTGGTGCGAATAATGCTTTAACTTCTTTTTTATGTTTATATGTTGGTTGAGTTCCAGTAAAGTGTTCTAATTTTGTTCTATGGAGATCGGCTTTCATATTTTGTTTAATAGAGCCACCAAAGAAAGGTTCCATATTATTATGAAAAAAACCTGGTCTTTTTTGAGTGTATCTATCATCTTTACTAACAAGATTTTTCCAACCTTGGACGTCAGAAACTTTTGATAATGGAACAATATCTCTTTCTTTAAGGATTAATTTTTTAATTTCTTTATTAATAGATACCCCTTTTTCTTTAGTTGCTCTTGTTAAAGCTGCTTTAGGGATTTTCCTTGTGGTACTTTTCATTAATGGAGTATCTCTTTGATTAAAATTGATAGGGATAATATTAGTATTAATTGGATCTTTACTTTTTTCCCAATTTTCATCGGCTTTTCTTTGTTCGATTGCTCTAGCTTTTTTAAAATTATTTGAATTATATATTTCATCTTGATTTGGCATATCATGTTTAGAAACTCTTTTTCTAGAAATTTTAATTCTTTCTTTACGACCATCTTTATTTAAAAACCAACCAAGACCGACTAATCCGCCAATAAGATAAACTGGTGTTGCCATTGTTTCGATTTATATATATAATTAGAAAATATAAAAATGATTAATACACAGAAAATAATAATAACATTTTCTTGTATTAAATTTGTGTATTTGTTATAGATAATAAACGAAATCGAATTTAATTTGAAATAAGTTAATTTATAATATCATTCTTAAATAAAAAATTAACCTATATATTATAAATCAAAATAATGAGAAAAATTCTATTTGTAGGATTGAATGAATGTTTAAGAAAAGTCTTATAATTAATCATTAGTATTAGTAAATAATAATGATTAAAGAGTAAAAATAAATATAAAATCAGTCAAATAATTTATTGTTGTGCTTGGTTACAGAAAACGTTATTTAATTTCATTGGTTTTTGTTCTGCAGTATTTGCGAGTGTACATTCGCAGTTCATTGCTGGTTTGACTGGTTGTGGTTCTGGCATACCTGTTGGTCCGAGTGGTTTTGGGATTTGTGGGACGTAGTTATCTCTGTTATATAATCTGGTGTTGACACCAATATACATGTTGCTTCTAATTCTATTAAGTTGTTGTGGGTTAAGGCATTGGTCATAGAATCTGTCAACTCCTTGTCCTCTTTTGAATTGTGGGGCAATAAGTCTGGTAGATACTGATTCAGTTCCAATTTTACATGCTTCTGGATGAGGCACTGCGTTGAAAGAAGATTTTTTGTATGGGTATTGTTGTTTTGGGTCTTTGGACCATTTTCTGGTGGTTCCGTATAAATCAGATTCAATGTTAACTAAATCATTTTGTTCGTAGTTTTTGTAAACTCTTCTAGTTTGAACTCTTTGTTCAGGAGATTCAGCGAAGCAATGATCCGCACGAGTGAAAGCAAATTTTTGTAATTGTGCTTTTCCTGGTTGGGTAGATTCTTCTAAAGCGTATTTGTAAGCGTCTGTGTCATATTGTAATCTTGAGAAAGACATTTTTACTATAATATATAATAATAAAGAGATAATAATTTTTATTGTTATATAAAATAAAAAATTAAGTCATATTATGCTATAATATTTATAATAATAATAATCTTTACTTAAAAGCATTTTTTGACATTACATTGTTTGAAATTAACTTTTGGTTTATAGTTAATAATTGGGGCCGAACAAGTTTTATGAGTATCTTTGACATCACATTTTTTATCAGATTCTTTACAGAATTTGTTTTTGTTATCTGGACATCTGGTTAATTGTCTGGTAAGTCCAAAGAGATCATTTTCGATATCAACTTGTGAGTTTTTTGCATTGAAGGATTCAGAGGTGACTGGATTTCCTTGAAGAATTCCTTGTTCTACTATTCTACATTGGGAAGCATTGACAAATCTATTTTTTTCAATAACGTGTTCTAATACACCTGTAGATTGTGAAAGGTCTTTTTTGTAAGCGCAACCATCATATTTAGAATTTGTGAAAGACATTAGTTATATATATTATATTTTAAAGAAATTTATTTTATTGAATACAAGAACTAAATTAAATTTAATTAAAACGCCCGTGAGAGCCTAATTGATCACATACTTTACCATTACAATTAGTTTTATAGTATTCAGAACTTTTTCTTTTACAATCTCTAGTAGAAAGACCACCTCTATTTGGAAATAAAGCAATTATTCTTGGATTAGGAATGCTTCTTGCTCCAATTTGAATTTTATCTAATTCAAATCCTGCTTTTTCATCAGATTCTTTAGGTAATACAGACATTCTTCCTGTAGTTAATCTTTCTGCTAAATTATCTGCTGGTCGTGGTTCAAGATTAGAACGAGTTAAGTCACTATCTATATCAATACCACAAGTTGGGATATGTCCATCAGCATATGATAGTTTTAAATAATTGTTTTTATAGGTTTTTTTATCAGATTGAATACCTTTAGATGGTTGACATAATCTAATTGGTTCAACAACCCATTTATAAGCTTGTTCATTAAATTCTTTATCTTCAGTAATCTTACATTGTTCCATTTGTTTTCTATTATGAACATCTATAGTAGAATTACCCATAGTCATTGGTTGCATTGCTGGTGCAAATCCATAATCTAGACTATTTGTAGTTTTTTCAAGAGATAAACAATTTATTTGAGTTTGTAATAATAATTTATCATTTTGTTGTTGAGAGTTTTTCATTTAATCTATATATAAAAATACAGAATAAATTAATCTTATTTACGTTAGATATTTAACAGAAATATAAAGAAATTAGTATATATTAATAATATAAGCGAGAATGGAATCAATATTCCAGAGAGAGATTAATGGATTGACAAATCTGGGGAATACTTGTTATATAAATGCGGTTTTACAATCAATTTGTTTAAATGAAGATTTTTGTTATTTTTTATTATCTGATAAATATAAGAAAAAAATATCAAAACATTGTCAAAACAAATTTTTTTCAAATTTTATTAAAACCTTAAGAGCAATGTATGAAGTCAAAAAAATTATAGCCCCTATAAGTTTAATTAACTCATTAGATTCTGAAATTGAAAATTTCAATATTCATTATCAACAGGATGCTATGGAAATTTTAACTGTTATTTTAGATAAACTAGATACCATACTTTCCCGTGAAGTTAATGTAAAAATAAAACAATTAACAAATTGTGATGAATTAACAATTAATTCAAAAAAAAAGTGGAGTAGTTTTCTTCAAAAAAATTATTCTGAAATAAAAAAATATTACTATGGACAATTATGTTCTGTAACTAAATGTGCTTGTGGTTATGAATCAGTAGTTTATGAACCAGCAATGAATTTGGCTTTAAGTTTACCAGTAACATCAGACAATGAACCACTTCATTTAAATGATTGTCTTCGTAATATGATTCAAGAAGAAGTTATGGATGGCGATAATCAATATCTTTGTTCTAAATGTAAAAATAAATGTGATGCTAGAAAAAAAGTATTTCTAAAAATTATTCCATCTCATTTAATAATTCAATTAAAACGTTTTACTTATACAGAAGATTATCAAAGTCGTAAATTAAATAACTTTGTTGATTATCCATCCGAATTAGATGTGTCTAATATCGTATATGATGGTTCTCAACGAGATTGTCGTTATCGTTTATATAGTGTAATTAATCATATAGGAAACTTTGGCGACGGGCATTATTTTACATTTTCTCGTGTAGGAAACAAATGGTATTGTTTCAATGACGAGAATGTAGAAGAGATAGACGAACCAGCAATTTCAAATAAATTTGCTTATATACTATTTTATAAAAAAATTACTTCATAAATATAATGATTACGGAAACATTATCTCCTGATATTTTCTCGATAATTGCGTATTCTACCAAATTTTTGACAATAGTATTTTTATCTATTCCTCTATTTAATTGTTTATTAATATAATTAACAATGTCATTATTAGTCATTACGTCATATAATCCATCTGATGCAATGACGAAATATTCCATATTTTTTTTTATTCTTCCCATAATAATATCAGGAAGACAACTTAATCCTTTATTTTTGAGAAATCTATCGCCCATAGAACGAGACATTGCTAATATACCATTTAATCTTCCATCTTTAACAAATCCCCCTCTTCTATAAATTCTATGTTGTTCTTTAGGTATTTCAGGTTTATGATCTATTGATAATTGGATTACTTTATTATTTGTGTATAAAATAATTCTAGAGTCACCAGTATTAGCAACAAAAAATTTTTTTTGTTTATGATTAAGAAATAAAGTACAAGCAGTACTTCCAGAATGTTGTTTAGTATTTAAAAAGATATCATCTGATTTAACATAAGTATTAAGTAAAGCTTTTTTCATATTTTTAGAGGATAATTTTTTATTTTCGTTTAAAAAAATTGAATACAAATTTTTTTTAAGAAAATTAGCACATTGACTTCCTCCATGTCCATCTAAAACGGATATAAAAGCATTTGTTTTATTTAATTTTATAATAATTCTATCTTCCATATAAGATCTTCTTCCTTGTGCTTGATATGATATGATATAATATGGCAGTTTTTTTTCTACACTTTGTTTTTTAAATTTTTTTACATTTTGAAATAATACTTTTTTTGAACCTTTAGTTGATAATCCTCTTTTTTTAAGATATATTTTTAAATTATTAACATTCCAATCTGGTAATAATTGTAGTGGTTTGATATTATAATATTTTTTAATACTATGATATAATTGTTTTTTATTACCTTGTTGATTTAAATTTAACGAGGAACAAATAATTTTTAGTTCATTTTTCTTTAAATTTCCTCTTTTATTAGTAAATTCAATAAATTGTCTCCGAGTTAACATAGATATAAAGACTGTTACTATATATAAATATTTAAAATAATATTATCTAATGATGTAATTGATATAATAGATATATAAAAAAATATAAAAATTGAATAATATATTTATATATTAAACAGCATTTAATTATGTTTAAGAAAAACCAAATTAAATTTTGTAATAAAAAGGCATCACTAATTGATAATTATGTTTTACTTGAAGTTTGTAAACAATTAAAATTCAAATATAATTATCATTTTACTAAACCTACTTATGAAATATTAAATAAATCTAATGTTTCGCAAATTAAGGAAAATCCCCACTTAGTATCTTTTGATATTAAAGGAAATGATTTTATATTATTTTTAACTTCAATCAAAGGAAAGAAATATTGTTTATTTATAGAACAGAAAAACGAAAATAATATTAAAATGTATTCTGTTAAATTTAGATTTGATTCTGATTTATATGATGGAACAATTTTTGA
>Ga0315316_10001242_pt1 | contig 17660 bp, 18 predicted proteins | sample M160m3416metaG_FD_203702 | JGI IMG/M metagenome (GOLD analysis project Ga0315316, IMG submission 203702) | Ammonia-oxidizing marine archaeal communities from Monterey Bay, California, United States - M1 60m 3416 | ecosystem: Environmental > Aquatic > Marine > Intertidal zone | place: USA... | reverse complement strand
ACTGCACCCGCCCGGGCCACACCAGCAGGGAGGGGGAAGGCACGCTCTCAAGGTTGGCGACCTCCAGTCCGGGGAACGGCTTCATTCCGGAGAGATCTCCACGATCATTTCAATCTCCACCGCAATGCCTCCGGGAAGGGTGTTGGAAGGAAGGGCACTCCGGGCCCCCACCCCGATCTCAGGTCCGAACAGCTCGGCAAACAACTCACTGCAACCGTTGATGACCTTGGGCTGGTCCACGAAGTCATTCGCGGAATTCACGAATCCAAGCGTCTTGACCACCCGCTTGACCCGATCGAGGCTGCCCAGGGAGGCCCGGAGGGTGGAGAGAAGGGCCAGTCCGGTCTGCCGGGCCGCATCGTAACCACCCTCCAAGTCCGTGTCTTCCCCGACCCGGCCCACGATCAGGGTGCCGTCCGTCCTCAGGGGCCCATGCCCGGAGAGGTAGGCAATGCTGCCTTGGAAGACAATCGGCTTGTAAACGCCCATCGGCTTTGGAGCTTCGGGCAATTCGAGATTCAATTCCTTGAGTTTTTCTTCAGCGCTCATCGATGAAGTGGGAAGTTAGCGATTAAGGTCCTGGGCGCGACTCGAAATTCATTTCGAGGCGGGGTCAGGTTCCGAAGTAGCGTTCCACCAGTTCCTGATCCGGCTTACGGCCCCTGAGTGTAATCACAACCAGGACCAGCAAGTTGGCGGACGAGGCCCAGATGAAAGGATGGATATTGAAGGGGCTGAAGGCGCTGAACTCGCCGTTCACTTTCCAGCCGATGAGATAGAAGAGCAACATGATCGTTCCTCCGATGATCATCCCCGCCACCGCCGCGCTGGCAGTCATTCTTCGCCAATAGAGAGCGAGCACGACCGGCACCAGGAAACAGGCTCCCAGCCCACCCGAGGCAAACACGATCAGGGTCTGGAGAAACTCGGGAGGGTTCAGCACGAACAGGACCGCGAGGACGCCGATACACAGGGTCGTCCAGTAACTGAGCCGCGCGATCGTCTTCTCCGAGACGTCGTGCTTCACGTTCTGCTGGTAGACATCCCGAACCACCCCGGAAGAGACCAGCAGGAGAAAGCTGTCCACACTCGACATCACGGCCGCAAAAGGAGCCGCCACCAGGATCCCCGCTAACCAGGGAACACCGGCATTACTCGTCACCAGGCTCGCCATCTCCGGCATGATCCGGTCGGGAGTGATCTCCATCCCCGGCAGGAGAATCCGCGCACTCGTGAAGATCAGGACGAGGGGCAGATAGATCAGGGTGAAGAAAACTCCGACGAAGAGAATCGATCGCCGCAGCACCACCGTGTCCCGGTAAGCCATCTGGCGCACCATGTAGCTCGGTTGACCCGCCCCCGAAAAGTTCCAGAAGGCAAAGAAGCTCAGGGCCAGGAGGACCGGCAGGAACCCCTCGGGCTTGGTGCGGTGCGGACCCGGGGCGTTCAAGTAAACGCCTTCCTGGCCGGCGCCATACTTGTATGGCTCGCGTTCGAGGATGCGCGCCTTGACGTCCCGCCGCACTTCACCGGCAATCCGCCCTGCCTCTTCCCCGGAAGTAATAATGAGCACCTCGACCGGCATCGCTTCCGTCGAGACCGAACCCGCCTCCTTGAGCCTCACGATCTCTCCGTCCTCGGAAGCCACCCAGGTTCCCTTTGGGAGAGAGAGCTCTCCGCCCCCGGCCTCCGCGGAAAAGATCGCCGTCCCGAACTCCGGCGGCGTCTGCTTCTCCAGTTGCCGCGTCGCATTTTCCAGTCCGCCCACCTGGGAAAGCGTCAGGGACAGGAGAATCAGGACCCCTGCCAGCATGACGAGCCCCTGCATCACGTCGGTCCAGACCACCGCCCGGAAACCCCCGTAAGCGGTGTAGGCAATCACCGCGAGCGCAAAGAAGCACAGGCACACCAGGTAGTCCCCGTCTGCGGCACCGATCCAGAACCAGCCCTCGGTGGTGCGCTCGACGGCCGTAACCACCGCCTGGTAGATGGGGATTCCGCCAAAGAGAGTGGCCATGATGGCAGCCCCCGCCTTGAACTGGGCCAGGATGTAAAAGAAGGTAAAGATCACCACCAGGACCGTGGCGGCATTGCCGACCCCGTTACTGTCAAAGCGCTTGCGGAGGAGTTCCGGAATAGTGATGGCCCCGGCGATGCGGCCCACCTGGTTGATGCGCTTCGCGATGAGGCTGAGGGCCACCAGCGGCACCATCATGTAGCCGCAGATCCACCACGCCAGCACCCAGCCATGAGTGTAGATCAGGGCCGGGAAGCCCATGAAGCTCCCGCCGCTGGCCAGGGTTGCCGCATAGGTCAGGGCAAAGGCCCACATCCCGAAGTTGCGGCCACCCAGGTAGTATTCCCCCACGAACGACTTCCCCTTCCGGGCCCGCCCGGCCAGATAGGCGATGACGAAGACCACCCCCACGTAACCCAGGAAGCAGACCAGGGCCGAACTCGACGCCCCCGCCGCCACCGCGATCAGGTTCGGCCCACTCATGGGCGCTCGGGGCTGGAATCCTCTGCCGGATCCTCCCGGTCCGGATCGAGATCCGTGTCCTTCATGAAGATCATCGAGAACCAAAACGTGAAGCTGCAGGCCGCTATCCACGGCAAAACCACCCCGAAGAAGACCCAGCGCGGCATCCCGAAAACAGTCTCCACGGGCTTGTCCGGATCGAACCGGCCCCCAAGGCCGCATACCAGGCCGGTCCAGGTCAGAAACACCAGCCAGGCGATGACAATGACCACCGTTTCGCGGCTCGCCTGACGAAACGATTCGCCCAGCCGCCTGTTACGATCCTCCCTCCTCATCGCCCTACTCCGGTCGCCCCTTGGGATCAGGCTTCTCGCCCTTGATCAGTTTCACGGCCTGGCGGGCAAGGCGGCGGCCGAAGAGATCGTAGCCTTCCTTCGTGTAGTGAAGGTCGTTCCACTTTTTGCCGTCTCGCTCCTTGTCGTTGGTATCGTCGGTGTCGGCCCATGCACCCCGCGGGTCATCGGTAGCCACCTTGACCTGCGCATCGCGAACCGCATTCCACTGCTGGTGGGAGAGGTGGTCGCAAAGTCGCCCGATGACAAAGTTCATCCCGGGAGCTTCCAGGTCCTTGCGCAAGCTGGCAATCAGGGCCTTCATGCTCTCCTCATAGGCCGCCGCGAGACCGGTCTTGCCATCGCGCTCCCCCTGCATCCAGAGGAAGGTGATGCTGTCCGGCTTTCCTTCCGCAATGCTGGCCTTCGCCTGCTTGAGCACCACATCGTAGAATTCCGCAGGATCGTTGAACTGCTGGGTGAGCTTGTTGTTCCTTGCGATCTCGTCCCAGGTTTTCACCCACTTGCGAATGGGCTGGCCTCCCCGCGCGAACTTGACGTGCTGGATGTCCGCCCCGGGCAGCAGTTTCTTCAACTCCGGCAGGACCGAAGTCTTCTCCTTGAGGCCCTGCATGTTGCTCTGGCCCGAAAGGATGAAGAGATGGCGCTCCCCGGCCTGGGCCAGGGAGGCGAGAAGGGTAGCGACAGCGAGAGAGATGGGCAGTTTCATCCCCCATTGGTTAGAGGTCTGGTTCGTGCTTGTCAGTGTGAAACTTCCGGTTCCGGGGAGCCTAGCGCTTGCCCTGGCATGAGCGCTCCCCTAGAACTTCTGACACCCCTGCCCGGACTCCCCCCACCATGCCCTCCTTCCTTCCCCTCCTCACTCTCGCGTTCATCGTTACGTCAGCCCTTCCCCTCCCTGCCGCCAAGGCACCCGACGGGAAAATTGATCTCCTGTCCGACCCTTCCTTCAAGAACTGGGTTTTCCATCTCAGCGAGAAGAACTCCCTCAGCACCAAGAGGGAAGAAGTCGCCGTGATCAGGGACGGCATCCTCCAGGTGACCGGGAAAGGCTTCGGCTATTTCCGGACCAGGGAAGCCTACCGGGACTATCATCTCGTCCTTGAGTACAAGTGGGGCGAGAAGACGTGGTCAAAACGGGTGGATCGCGCCCGGGATTGCGGTCTCCTTCTTCACAGCCATGGCCCTGATGGATCCTTTGGCGGCGCCTGGATGTCCTGTATCCAGGCCCAGATGCTGGAAGGTTCAATGGGCGACATCAACGTCCTGCAGGGAAAGACCAGGGAAGGAAAGCTGATCCCCACCCACCTGACCTGCGAGGTAGAAAAGACCCCCAAGGGATACCGCTGGAAGAAGGGAGGCCCCCCTCTCCCCTTCCCCCCCGCAGGCAAGTCCGTGGCCAGTATCCGGTGGAAAGATCGTGATCCCGACTGGAAAGACGTGAAGGGATTCCGTGGCAGCAGAGACCCCGACAAACCTGTTGGAGAATGGAACCGCATGGAAGTCATCTGCGATGGCACCTCCTACCGAATCCTGCTCAATGGAATCGTCGTGAACGAAGGCCGGGACGCGAGCCCGGCTTCCGGTTTCATCGGCATTCAGAACGAATGGGCGGAGTGCTTCATCCGCCGCCTTGAACTCTGGCCGGTCGGGAGCTTCAGGGAGAAAACCGGGAAAGTCTCCGTCCCCCGGCCCGACCCCCGGGCGTCCCCGGCAGACGGAGCCCTCGCGCCCTTGCACCGGAGGCGCGCCCTTGTCTTTCCCAGCCCCCAAGCGGGCCTGTAGCACGCCGTAAATCCCTCCCCGTTCCCTTCCGGAAGATGCCTGTCCCGGAGCCCATTGAAATCGTCAACTGCCACGCCGAGGGAGAAGTGGGTGATGTCATCGTGGGCGGCGTCGAGCCACCCCCGGGTAGGACCCTCTGGGAACAGCGCACCTTTCTTGAGCAGGACCAGTCCCTGCGCAACTTCGTCCTCAACGAACCGCGGGGGGGGGTCTTCCGCCACGTCAATCTCCTCGTCCCGGCGGTGAACCCCAAAGCCGATATGGGGTTCCTGATCATGGAGCCCGCCGACACCCCTCCCATGTCAGGCTCAAACTCCATTTGTGTCGCCACCGTTCTCCTGGAGCAGGGGATCCTGCCCATGACTGAACCAGAGACCCGGCTTATCCTTGAGGCCCCGGGGGGCCTGATCGAAGTGCGCGCCCAATGCCGGCACGGCAGGGCTGAACGCGTCACCATCACCAATGTGCCCTCCTTTGCCGCCCGGCTGGAAGCGCCCCTCGAAATCGAGGGACTCTCCACCCTCCGGGTGGATACCGCCTACGGTGGAGACAGTTTTGTGATCGTGGACGCCCATGCCCTCGGTTTCGAGCTCGTCGCCGGTGAGGCCAGGGAGCTCACCGAACTGGGAATGAGAATCGTAGACGCTGCCAACGAGCAACTCGGGTTCGTCCACCCCGTAAACCAAGAATGGAAACACCTCTCCTTCTGCCAGTTCGCTGGTCCCCTGGAACGCGAGGGCAATACCCTCACCGGTCCCAACGCAGTCGCCATCCGTCCCGGCAAGATTGACCGTTGCCCCACTGGCACGGGCTGCTCGGCGCGTATGGCGGTTCTCCACCGGAAGGGCATCATGAACCTTGACGATACATATCGCGCACGTTCCCTGATCGGGTCGGAATTCTTCTGCGGCATCGATGCCGTCACCACCGTGGGCAACAGTCCCGCCATCCATCCGAGGATCTCGGGTCGGGCCTGGATCACCGGCACTACGCAGCACACCCTGCACCCAGACGATCCCTGGCCCACGGGCTACCGGCTTTCCGACACGTGGCCGGGGGCCTGAGAAGGGCACTCCTCCCCCAGCACCCCGTATCCATGCCTCAATCTGTTCCACCCGGACGGACCCGGGGCCGCTGCGGCGGCTGGCCCGGTCGGCGCTCACCCCGGGGCGGTCCACGACGCCCGGATGGGGGCCCGCGACGCTCGCCCGCTCCCGGACCGGCCCCACGACCTCCCCGGCGATCAATCTCACCGTCCCCATCACGATCTTCGCCATAAGGCATTCCATTCTCAAAGTAGACCTGCTCACGGCGGCCCTCCGAAACGTGCTCGCTGTAGACTTTGCGTTCTTCCGTCCTGGCAAAGGAGGCGTTGGCCTTGAGGAGGACGGCTTTCAGTTCTTCCAGCTCAGCGTCCAGGGACAGCTCTGCCATCACGTTTCCAGTCTGTCCGAACTTGTCCGCGCGGATCACGAAGAAACCTGTCTTTCTCCCTTCCCCCTTCACCGCTTCACGCCACTTGGCGTCCGACTCGTTTTCCGCAAAGTCGGTGTGGAATTTTCCCACGATTTCCCCGGTACTCATCAGGGGCCGCAGGGTCTTGCGCAGTTTGTCCCGCTCCTCCCCGGGCGCCACTACATAGAGAAGCAGGCGCTGGTCTCCCGAAGCCACATTCAGTCCCTGGCGGAAGCTGTGAAAATCCTGTAACACTGCTCCCTCTTTTGAACCCCTGGGACGATAGTTCCTGGAGATTTCCTTCAGCGCATCGACCACCCCCTTGTGACCGGCTCCCCGACCCCGGTTCGGTCCGCGGTTCCCGCGACCCTGGCGCAGTCCCTGGGAGGGACTACGTCCCGTACCGGACAGGCGGGTCTCCCCATCCGGGGCGAGAATGCAAAAGGCGGTATTCTCAAAGCGCCCGTTCAGGAAGGAACGTACCATTTTCTGGTGCTCTTCACTCTCATAGGACTCAAGGCGCACGCACACGAACTCCCGGGAGATTTCAATGAATTCTTTCTGCGAGAACAAACTGTTCTGCGTATTGGTGTAGCCCGGTCAGAACACGCCCGAAATCCCGCTGCAGGTCGCCGCCGCGGCCATGAAGAAGATGGGGCGATTGGAGCGCTTGGCCTCGTCACGGGCGGTTTCCCAGGTCGTGTACCAGGCGACTCCGGATTCGCCGACCGGCTGGGGGCTGGCTCCGAGGTCATCGGGACGGGGTCCTCCCTGGCCAAGGAGGATTCCTCCGGACAAGCAGGTGATAAGAAGGGTGCCCAGGGCTTTCATGGGAGAATAAACGATTAAGACCCCGATAAGTTGCGCCGGAGGCCGCTGGGGAACATGAAAGACCCCCTGAGAAAATGCTGGTGGCAGTTTCCCCTTGAACTCAGGGCTTTGCAACGCCTGACTGCGATAATCATGGAAGCACAACACCTATCCGCACAGTCATCTCGCCGCCGCTTTCTCCAGGGAGCCGCCGCAACCAGTGCCCTCGGATTTCCGGCCATCGTCAGCGCCAAATCACCTAACGCGAAACTCGATGTTGCCGTCATCGGCTGCGGTGGGCGCGGTGGCCACAACATGCGCACGGTGGGTAACACCGAGAACATCGTGGCACTGGTTGACGTCAATGACCGCAACCTGCGGGGGGCCGCTTCCCGCTTCCCCAAGGCCGCCACCTACCATGACTTTCGCAAGTTCTACGAGAAGCCCGGCAACTACGATGCGGTGGTAGTGAGTACCACCGAGCACACGCACGCCTTTGCCGCTCTGCCCGCCCTGCGCGAGAAGAAGCATGTCTACTGCGAAAAACCGATCAGCCGCGATGTCTACGAAGCGCGCCTGATCACCGAGACCGCCCGCAAGGCTGGGGTGGCCACCCAGCAGGGAACCCAGATCCACGCCGGAGGCAATTACCGCCGCGTGGTGGAGCTGATCCAGGCCGGTGCCATCGGCAACGTCCGTGAAGCGCACGTCTGGGTCGGTCGGGCCTGGGGATGGCAGAGCCCCGGGGACGCCAAGAAGTATCGCGACATTGTCAATGTGCAGGATCGTCCCAAGGAGGCCCAGCCCGTGCCCAAGGACCTCAACTGGGATCTCTGGATCGGGCCAGCCCCGATGCGGCCATACCACTCCGTCTACTTCCCGGGACCAAAGTGGTACCGCTGGTGGGACTTCGGCAATGGCACAATGTCCGACCTGGGCAGTCACTGGAACGACCTTCCCTTCTGGGCGCTGAATCTCGACGCACCCACCTCCATAGACGCCGGAGGACCGGATCCACACCCTGAAATCGCACCTGCTTCAATGTGGGCCCGCTACGAGTACGCTGCGCGGGGCGACCGTGGGCCGCTCAGCCTGACCTGGTACCAGGGGGTGGAAAAACCGGAAATCTGGAAACAAGGCGGTATCCCAAAATGGGGCAGTGGGGTTCTCTTCGTCGGCGATGGGGGCATGCTCCTCTCCGATTACGGTAAACACCTCCTCCTCCCGGAGGACAAATTCAAGGACTACAAACGTCCCGAAAAGACCATTGCGGAATCCATCGGGCACCACCAGGAATGGGTTCGAGCCTGCAAGACGGGCGAACCAACCACCTGCCACTTCGACTACGCCGGTCCGCTCACTGAGGCCAACCACCTCGGCAATGTCGCATTCCGCGCCGGCAAGAAACTGGAGTGGGATGCCAAGAACATGAAGTTTCCCAATGCCCCGGATGCGGAGAAGTTTCTCAAGCGGGACTACCGCAAAGGCTGGACGCTCTAGGCAGGCCCCCCGCATGGCACAGGGGATATTGCCGCAAAATCAATGAATAACCCCCGGGGGGTGGGAGTCCAAGCGTCAGCAGGAAACGTTGGGAATACTGCGTTTTCCTGCTTCCGCGATTGATTAAGCCCAAGCGAACCGCTAGAATTCCAGCACTATGAAATCATCCTCCTCTCCTCGACCGCGACTCCTCGCCGCTGCCCTCGCCGCTGCCTTCAGTCTCTCCAGTTGTGTCACCGAGAATCCCTACACGGGCGAACAACAGATCTCCAAGACAACCGCCGGGGCTCTCGGGGGTGCTGCGGGAGGAGCCCTTCTTGGGGCCGTGATCGGCAACAACGTGGGGGACGGTGATGCCGGACGCGGGGCCCTCATCGGGGCTGCCCTGGGTAGTATAGCGGGCGGAAGTATCGGCAACTACATGGACCAGCAGGAATCCATGTTACGCCAGGAGCTGCGGGCCAGCGGCGTCAGCGTCACGCGACAGGGAAACAACATCATCCTCAACATGCCGCACGATATCACCTTCAACACCGGGAGTTCCCGCATCAAGTCGAGCTTCTCCCGTACCCTGACCTCGGTAGGAACCGTGCTGCGTAAGTTCAACCAGACCACCGTCCTGGTGAACGGCCATACCGACTCCGATGGCAGCGCCTTCTACAACATGGGGCTCTCACGCGACCGAGCCAGTTCAGTTTCAAACGCCCTGGCTGGCCAGGGAGTCCACCCCTCCCGCCTGGTGGCCCGTGGCTTCGGCGAATCCCAACCCATTGCCTCGAACAATAGTGCGGCTGGCAAAGCCAAGAACCGCCGCGTCGAGATTCATATTGCACCACGCAGCTAGGGTCAGGAACCCGGAGCAGCTTTGCCCAGGGGAACAGCGCAGGCTGTTCCCCTTTCTTATTGCGGGAAATCCCGACCTGCCAATTTCCGGCTACCCGTCAGGATCCAGTCTCCTCAATCATCAAAAGGGAATATCATCTTCCTCCTCCTCCGGTTCTGCATCGGGGCCAGCCCCGATTCCAGGAGGAGCGTCTTCGTCACCGTAACCCGGGTCAGGGCTTGCCGCCGCCCCACCCCCGAGCCCTTCCAGCTTCCAGGCATTCAGGTTGACGTAAAAACGTTCCTTGTACTCGTTGCCACGGATATCGAAGGTGACTTTGACAGGATCGTCTACCTGCATGCCATCGGTCAGTGCCGTCTTATCCTTGACGCACTCGAACTTGATCATCTGTGGGTAGTTGCCGTCTTCCACCTCGACCACGAACTCGCGCTTGGTAAAGCCGCTGTTAAAAGTCTGGATGTCGTAAATGACCTTCAGCCTGCCCTCGATCTCGAATGATTTTCCCATGTTTCAACTGCTCTCCGATTCAAGGGGAGCCTCGGACTTCAATTCCCTGTTTTCAAGTTCAAGGTTTCAGGTTGTGCGCCAGCAGGGCGGGCATCCCGCGAACGTTTCTCCGGTCCCGGCTTGCCCGGAAGGTCAATCTGTTCACCCTGTGTTCGTCATGAAGTTCGGCTGCCTGTTTCTCATCCTCGGAATCTCCATCACCATCCTCGCCTCATCCCTGGCCCTTGGCGCCAAGCCCAGGGGCCCGATCTGGACTGATCCCGCCGAGGCGGCCAGGGAAGACCCGGATTTTTCGATTCAGGGCGAGTACACCGGAAAAAAGATCGGGGTGCAGGTGGCCGCTCTGGGCGAAGGGAATTTCCACGTGAGCACATTCAAGGGCGGCCTTCCGGGGGCCGGATGGGACAAGTCGGCACCGGTGGCGGCGCTTAGCGACAAGGCGGGGGCAGAAGTTGCCATCAAGGGCTGCCAGAAGGTCCATCGGCAAAGCCCCACCCTTGGGGAAAACCCTCCCGGAGGGGCCGACGTCCTCGTGGGCGACACCATCGATCCCAAGCTGCTCAAGGGAAAGGGGGAAAAGGGGGTCCTCTCGCCGCCTGCCCAGACCGTGAAGGAATACGGTGACTTCACCATGCACCTTGAGTTCCGGCTCCCTTATAAACCGAAATCCCCGCTGAGCAGCCAGGATCGCGGCAACAGCGGGATCTACCTGCAGAACCGTTACGAAGTCCAGGTCCTCGACAGCTTCGGACTGGTCTACGAGCGCGCCCACGTCAAGGTGCAGGTCCGCTCCGATCCCAGGCAATGGTGCGGCTGCTTTTACCGCTTCAAGACCGCCGACGTCCCGATGTGCCTGCCTCCCCTTGCCTGGCAGACCTATGACATCGACTTCACTGCTCCGCGCTTTGATGCGGAAGGAAAGAAGACCGCCAATGCCACCATCACGGTGTTGCATAATGGCGTGAAGATTCACGACGCGGTCCAACTGCCCAAGGGCACGGGCATCGGCGGCACCCGCCCGGAGGTTCCCAGGGGCCCGATCATTTTCCAGGGACACGGGAATCCCGTGGGGTTTCGGAACGTCTGGATCCTTGAGAAATAGCTTGCCGGGGTGCCAACCCGGAACAGCGGGATTCTGTCGGTGCTGTCGTTTCCCCCGGCTACCCCGATACAATGCCACGCCCCACCGGGAAGGAAAAACCCCCATCTGTACTACAGTCCACCACGCCGCCCGGCTCAGGAAGGCTTTCCGGGGTCACCCCCTCCCGACCGATCCCGGGGAGGATAAAGGAGCCGGGCCACCCATGCCGCCACAACAATGGGACCTGGTTCCGGCAGGAAGACAAATTGAACGAGCCGCTCTCGCATCAGGGGGAGAAGGTAAGGGCGGGGGGGTAAGGGGGTGCGCCGTGAAGAGAAGCGGGGTAACGGCGGGGACAGCGGAAACATCCTACCAAGTCCTGTTAGACCCGGCAAGCGCATTTCTTTCCCGCCATGCGCAGGCGACGACAACGGCCCTCCTGCCCGTGCGCGATCAGAATCCCGCCACGCTCCACCCTTTGCGGTAGTTGCGGCTCAGGAGGTTGTCGGCTGCGCTGTTGTTTGTGATCGCCATCTTTTCCGCGTCCCACTTGAGCAGGGTATCGGGAGTGCGGATTGCCACCGTTCCCAACAGGATGGCCTCGGTCATCGGCCCGGTCTGCTCGAAGTAGGATTCGTTCCTGGCCGTCCCGTGAATGGCATCGCAGAAGTGATGATAATGATCGCGGGGCTCCAGCTTGGGAGCCTCCACGGACTTGAACTTCTCCGGGGGGAGCAAGGTCGGCATCTGCCCATTCGGCAGGATGATGGCTCCTTCGGTGCCAATCAACATGGCAGACTCAGGCGGATAGGGCTTGGTGGGAACCAGGGCCTGCACGTCGGCGGGCGGATAGAAGAGCCCGTCAAACCACTCCACCGTAATCTCATCCTTCTCCGTCATCCCGGTTCCGGGAAAGACCCAGGTGATGTGGTCGCTCTGCGGCCAGGTGTCTCCCCGGCGAATCTCGGACTGCTTCCACGACTCCTGAACCCGGGCGCTCACGGTCTTGGGCGCGGTAAGCCCCAGGGCCTTCCAGGTCGCATCAAAGACATGACATCCGATATCCCCCGACCAACCTGTCCCGAAGTCGAGCCACGAACGCCACTTGGCGGGATGGTAGATGCCGGGAGCATAGGGTCGGACCGGTGCCGTCCCGGTCCAGAGATCCCAGTTGAGGTGATCGGGCGCCTTCTCCGGCTTCCCGGGGCGGGGACCAACGAAGCGGTAGCTCTTGATCGCACCTGGCCGATTCGAGCACAACACCACTCTCTGGATCTTCCCGATCACTCCGCTCTTGACCCAGTGGACGAAGGTGCGGTCCCCGTTGCCGGCGGCGGCCTGGGTTCCAAGCTGCGTCTTCACCCCCGCCTTGCGGGTGGCCTCGGTCAGCAGACGCACCTCCGCCACATCATGACAGAGGGGCTTCTGGCAGTAGACATGCTTGCCACTCTGGACCGCGGTCATGGCGATTGAAAAATGCATGTGATCGGGCACGGTCACATTCACGGAGTCGATCCGGTCGCCCTCCTTGGCCAGCAACTCACGCCAGTCGGAGTAGGTTCGCGCATCGGGCACTTCCCTGGATGCCTTGGCCAACCGGTTACTGTCCACGTCGCAGATCGCGACCACCTCGGTCTTTCCGTGGGACTTGAACTTGTTGAAATCGTTCCAGCCCATGCCCCCCACCCCGATGCAGGCATGCTGCCCCTTGCCGTTGAGATTGGCGGCACGGGTGGCGGCCGGCCCAGCGAAAGCGGCTCCAGCGGTTGTCCTGATAAATCTGCGACGCGTCGTGTTCATCTCACCAATCTATGTACGAAAAGAGTCCCCTTCTGGCAAGTTGGGATCGTGCATCCCGGCCCTCCTTCCCCCAATCAGACTAATCAGTTCGGATCTATTGAATTCAACAGTCTCAAGAGTGGCTGCCATTGCCTGATGAGAGCCCCTTTCGCACAGACCCTCAGGGGGAGTGGTTGCGGCTTGTTGTCGGATCCTCTGCCGCTATGGTCCGGTCCGGCCTCGGCCGCTCTTTCATCTTCCCCGCATCACCTCATGACAACTCCCTCTTCCCGCCGTCAGTTCCTGACCACCTCCACCCTTGCGGCCGCTGGCACGGTGGCAGCCACGAACCTCACTGCCCAGGATGCTGCCCGCGCTACCGGCAAGGGTCCCTCCCTCGAAGGACGGATCTTCAAGGCTGTGAAAGGAGGCAAAAAGGGAGGGGAGACTCCCCTCCAGTTTTTCGAACGACTCAAGAAGCTGGGATTTGATGGTGTGGAGAGTGGCAATGCCGGACAGGCCGCGGCCTACGCTGAAGCCACTGAAAAGACGGGGGTGATGTTTCACGGCCTGGTGTGCGGCTGGCACTGGGGCGCGACCCGCCTGAGCAGTCCCGACGCCGACGCCCGTGCCAAGGGCCTCGCCAATATGGAGAAAAACATTCGCGACACCTACCGCCTTGGGGGATCTGCCGTTCTCCTCGTTCCGGGCAAGGTGGGTGGAGCCAACGAGACGCATGAACACGTGTGGGACCGTTCCATAGCGGAAGTCCGCAAGATCCTCCCTCTCGCCAGTCGCCTTGGCATCCGGGTCCTCATCGAAACAGTCTGGAACGGGTTCTGCGAATCGCCCGCAGTGTTCCGCGACTACATTGACGCCTTTGACAGCCCGTGGGTCGGAGCCTACTTCGACATCGGGAACATGCAGAAATTCGCCCCGGCCGAGGAATGGATCCGGACGCTCGGGAACCGGAACGTGAAACTGGACATCAAGGACTGGGGCCGGAAGAACGGTTTCTGCCGCCTCGGGGAGGGCGACGTGGACTGGGACAAGGTGCGTGCCGCTCTGAAGGAAGTCGGCTTTTCGGGCTGGGCTACGAGGGAAGGGCGGGACAAGAGCCTTGAAGACACCTCCGCGCTCATTGACCAGTTACTGATCGGCAAGGGTTAGGATGGGGGATGGCGCCGGAGCGGGAGTGTTCTTCACCTCAAGCTGGCACCAAGTGCTTCTTTCACCGCCTTGGCCACCTGCTGGGCCAGCAATGCCGACCCCTCCGGCTTGAAGTGCACGTTGCCCGGCCGGGTTCCGAACTGGTCCATTCTTCCTTCCATCACCGCATGGAGGTCATTGACGGCTACCTCATGCTTTGACATGACCGCCCCGGCGGCCTTGTTGTAACGCAGGTCGTCCCCAACCTTGCGACCTGCCTCGCCCTCGGGGACGGGCGTGGTGGTCGCAAAGACCAACCGCGCACCCGTCTTCTTCATACGCACGACGAGCTTTTCGAGATTGCCGGCATAATCCTCCACAGGATGAGTCACGGATCCCTTCACCTTATCCCTCTTCCCCTGAGTCTTGGACTCGGGATGCCGATAGCAGAGATCGTGTAAGCCCCAGTTGAAATGAATCACATCCCACTTTGAGGTCCCGAGCCAGTCCTCGATGTGTTCCAGCCCCTTGCTCGTTGGACCCCCATTAGTCCGAATGCGGTGCACATTGGCCACCCCCTTGAGTGCCGCCCGAACTGAAAGGGTGTAACCAATCGAAATGGAATCCCCGATAAGCAGGACGCGCGGCAGGCCGGGCACATCCTCGATGGGTGCCATGGGGCCTTTCTTCTTCTGGGCGGAACACACCGCCGTCAGGCAGGTCAGGACGAGGATCGACAGGACTGTGCGCATGGGTGCCATGCTGGGAAATTGCCCCCGTTGCGTCAAAGCAGCACTGCCACAAATTGGGACTTGTCCCATTTTCATGAGAGACGTGAGCATTCCCGCCGTATTCCCTGCTCCACCTCAAATTCAACCTGCCACCCTACCAATGAAGACTATTGTCACCTCTCTTATTATTCTGTTCGCCCTCCCCGGCCTGACCCTGGCCACCGACAAAAACGAAAAGGCCAAAAAAGCTGTTACGGCCAAGAAGGACAATTCCGCAAAAAAGAAGGCCGACACAGGAAAGGCTGCCCGCGAGGCCGCCGCCCACGAAAAAGCCGCTCGCGAGGCCGCCGCCAAGAAGGCGGCCGCGCAGGGAAAAGCTGCCCGCGAGGCCGCGGCTAAAAAGGAAGAGGTCTACAAGGCTGCCTACGAAAAGTACTCGGCCGCCCGCAAGGCTCTCAGCGAGAAACGTTCCAAGGCGAGCCACGCAGCCCGCGAGGCCGCCAACGCCCTCGCCGAGATCGATTCGGCTATCAAGCGCAACGAGGCAAACTGGAAGTCCACCCGGGACGGTCGCGCGAGGGCACACGCCCAAGCGGCCGCCCGCGCCAAGGACCAAGCCAGGACGAAGACCAGCAAGCGCTCCCGGTCACGGAAGAAAAAAGACTGAGCGACGGAATCATCCTGCCTGAAGAACTATTCACGGGGAGGCGCTTCGGCCCTCCCCGTTTTCCTGTTCCCCGATTCCGCCATTGCGACTCCGGCCCGACTCCCCTATGCCGGACCCGCGCCACGGGAACAATATGGAGGAACCCCAAAAATCCTGCCTCGCTGAAACCATCGCGGTCACCCGCTCCTACGAGAACGGCCGGGTCCGTGCCCTGCGTGGGGTCGACCTGCGTATCGAGGAAGGCGATTTCGTGGCCATCACGGGATCAAGCGGGAGCGGCAAGACAACCCTCCTGCAAATGCTGGGCGGACTCGACACCCCGGATTCGGGCGAGGTGATGTTTCGCGGACAAGTGCTCTCCGAGATGCGGGATCTCTCCTCCTTCCGGGCCCGCAGAGTCGGCTTTGTCTTCCAGTCCTTTCACCTCCTGTCCACCCTCACCGCCTCCGAAAATGTCCAGGTCCCCATGGTGGAAAGCCCCCTTCCCATGAAGGAACGGGAACAACGGGCCATCCAGCTCCTCAAAGAGGTCGGACTGGCGGAGCGTATTCACCACCGGCCGGCTGAACTTTCCGGGGGAGAACGTCAGCGGGTGGCGATTGCACGCAGCCTGGCCAACGAGCCGGATCTCCTCCTCGCCGATGAACCCACCGGCAACCTCGACCGGGAATCCACCACCATGGTGATGGAGCTTCTCACCAGGATTCACCGGGAAAACGGAATGACCCTCATCCTGGTCACCCACGATCCATCCACCGCCGCCCATGCCCATCGACAGGTCAGGATGAGCGATGGCCTGGTGGATCCGAACGACCCTGACCCTCCCCCTGGTGCACCATGAGACTGTGGACCATGGTTTCGCGAAACCTCCGGGTGCGCCGCATGCGCACCGCCCTGACCCTGCTGGGGATCGCGGTGGGCATGATGGCCATCGTGGCCCTGATGGGCCTAGCCCGTGGATTCGAAAACAACTGGGACCAGACCCTGAATGCCCGCGGAACGGATGTGGTGGTAAACCGCATCTCCACCGGCAGCCCCATTCCCGCTCCCTTCTCAGAGGAGGTGGCCCGCGAGATCTCCGCCCTTCCGGGCATTGAGGACAGTGGCGGCGTGCTGGGCGTCCTCATGCCTGTCGAGAATCTCCCCATGATCCTGGTCACGAGCTGGGAGTGGGAGAGCTACATCTGGAATCACCTCGAAATCGTCGAGGGCCGCATGCAGAAGAACGGCCACGAGAAGGCCGTTCTCCTGGGCAAGTCCGCCTCCCAGATGCTCCGGAAGCAGGTGGGGGATTCCCTCCAGTTGCTCGGATCGGAGTTCCCGGTCTGCGGTATCTACGAGAGCACTTCCATGATCGAGTCCGGTGCCATCGTGATTCCGCTCGGGGTGATGCAAAGCCACAGCGACAACGCCGAAAAGATCAACTTCGTCAACCTGCGCTTCAGCCCCGGAGTGGACAAGGCACGTGGCCGGGAAATCTGTGACCAAATCGAAACGCTGCACAACGGGCTCTCCGCCAGCCTCGCCAGTGAAGCCGCCCAGCGCAACTCCACCACCCAGGCGGTCAAGGGAATGACCCTGGCGGTGACTCTTCTCTCCATGGTGGTCGGTCTTGCCAGCGTGATGAACACCATGCTGATGAGCGTCTTTGAGCGAACGGTGGAAATCGGCGTGCTGCGGGCGATTGGATGGAAAGCCGCGCGAATCCGGCATATGATCCTGCTGGAGGCCACCCTCCTCGGCATTTCCGGCGGCGTGCTCGGCGTTCTCCTTGGTTTCCTGGTCCGCGAACTCCTCTACCTCTTTCCCTCCATCAGTGGGACCATCCGGGTCGAAATCGGGCTGGAAGCCATTGTCTTCACCGTTCTCTTCGCCACCGTGGTGGGGGCCCTGAGCGGCCTCTATCCCGCCATCCGGGCCTCCCGGATGAAACCGACGGTGGCCTTCCGGCACCAGTAACCCGGATCTCTTTGAATCATTGCTCCTCACCTTCCAGACTTACCACCACAACCCATGAAACCGCTCCTCGCCCCTCTTCTCTGTATTCTCTCCCTCGCCACTCACCTCAGCGCGGCAGACCATCCCAATGTGATTGTCATCCTGGTCGACGACATGGGCTGGATGGATCTCTCCTGCCAGGGAAGCGACTACTACAAGACCCCCGCCATCGACCGCCTCGCCACCGAGGGCCTCCGCTTCACCAACGGCTACGCCGCCTGCGCCGTCTGTTCCCCGACCCGCGCCGCCCTGCAAACCGGCCGCTATCCACACCGGGTCGGAGTGACCGACTGGATCCGTTCCCGCTTCCAGCGGGGCCGGATCGGCACCCCGGACAAAAACCCCACCGGGTATGTCGGAGGAAAAAACCGCGCGTTCTTCTGCCCCCCCAATCCCTACTGGATGGAGCACGAGGAAATCACCATCCCGGAGGCCCTCAAGGCCCGCGGCTACCAGAGTGGTTATATTGGGAAGTGGCATCTCGGGGACCCCGCGTGGTTTCCCCCCGGGCAGGGTTACGAC
>Ga0315316_10001241_pt1 | contig 17664 bp, 23 predicted proteins | sample M160m3416metaG_FD_203702 | JGI IMG/M metagenome (GOLD analysis project Ga0315316, IMG submission 203702) | Ammonia-oxidizing marine archaeal communities from Monterey Bay, California, United States - M1 60m 3416 | ecosystem: Environmental > Aquatic > Marine > Intertidal zone | place: USA... | reverse complement strand
GCAGTCAAGGCACGCGTTCCCCTGGTCAGGAGCTGGGCAGCTTCTACCAGTTGTAACGACCGTTGACGTCAGGGGCCAGGAGCCCGGCGCGGGCCCGTCTACCTTCGTTGCGCTAAGCCTTATTGTCAGGTTAGCTGGCACCCGGTCCGCTGGGATTTTAGAAAGGAGCCCGGATTCCCTTGTGGGTATCCAGTGCGCCACGTCCGGCGTTAGCTCACAGACGCGGAATATTTTTAATAGATGTTTTACGCTTTGTATATCGCCTGAGTCGTGCCACCTGAACCAGCGACTCTTCCTGGCGTTTATATCCGCTGCCATTGTCCGCGCCCAGTCGGGCCGCGTTATGCTGGCAAGTCTTCGCATCATGGCGTCCATGACATTGGGGAAGCGGTAGCGCCCCTTCAGTGCATAGCAGCCGTAACACGTGGTGCCCGGTATCTGGGCCATCTTGCTTCCAGTCTTGCAATGGATCGCGGGCAAGTTGTAACTATAGCCCGGCATCTTGGAGGGCTTGCTCAGGCCTCCAGTTATCTTTTTTCTTTCTTGTGCATTCATATCACTTTATCCCATAGATCTATTGGCTTGTCAAATTCTTTTTTGCTTGTGCGCTTGCGCATTGGCTTGCGGGCCGCGAGGCGCCGCTCTCTCCTCTCGATCCAGTAAGCGTTGACCGTGCCCCGGGTTTTCCCCGGGGCGTTGTTGTTACGAGTCAAGGATGGCCTCCATGATCTTAATATTTTTGTCGGTGCCCTCAACCACAAAGACGGCATCACCAGCAATGTTGCACCAGTCACGCCAGTCAGGTGTGAGCTGGTCCTCAATCTTTTTCATGAACCAGTACCGAAGCTGCCCAGCACGCCAGTTGCGCGGGCGGTCCTTCAACATGCCCTCTTCATCGCAATAAAGATTGCCTTCCAGGTAAATGTTTTCACGCACGTCCGCGTAAGCAGCGGGTACAACCTGCACCATGTTACAGCCGCACTGTTCGTACATGCCATTGCTGCCCTGCAAAGGCGGCTCACCAGTCCAGGTAGTCGACGTCATTTTATTTTTCGTATCAGTTGGGATACGTAGTGTTAGATAGTCCATATTATTCCTTTCTTTAGTTAATATCATTTTATCCCATATTCATGCCACGTTGTCAAATATTATTTTGCGCACTTGTGCCCCGGCGCCTGAGCCCTGGCCCAGATCCACTGCACAGCGTAATCGAAGCACAGTTGGATCTGTGTGCCTACTGACCTCCCTTTTTTAAGTACTTCTCGGAACACTAGTCGATGGCGGTTTTATCCACTTTCACAATAGGCACAATTATTTATATGGGATTATAGTTGACAATGTCAAGGGAATATGAGAAACTTTTTTAAATTAACTTAGAAAGGATAAAATTATGTTAGAAAAACACACAGACGAATTAATAGATAACCAAGAGGAAGTGATCGAGGCTCTTAAATCAGCAGACCACTTTTACATAACTCACTACTGCAAAAAGCGAGAGCAGATAGAGGAACGCAGATGTTTCTGGGACGACAAGTCTAAAATTTGGGAAACAAAAAATGGCAAGCTAGCCATAACTTGTGTTGCTCTTGACCACGAAGAACACACGATTGTTGGTTACAGAACTTTTACTGATATATTTAATATGACAGGGCGAGTTGCAAAAGTACCAACAACAAAGGCAATACAATGAGAAAGTATTGCCTAAACTGTGGCAAGAAATTCTATCCAAACAATGGTTGGACAGGCTATCCTCAAAGTGAGTATGGTAATCTTGTACCAGTGGAGCACAGGCACTTTCATAGCTTAGGTTGTATGAAAGAGTGGCTCGCAAAAAATAGTGAGGCTTTCACTTTATTATTGACCAGTATGGGAAATAATGATAGAAATAATGAAACCATAGAAAGGACATAAAATGGAAAAGATAAGACTAAACCAACAAAAGAGACAGTTGCTAAAAAAAGAATGGCAACATACTGTCTATAATAATATGCCAATGCAAGTCGAAGAAGATTTGCGATTGGCTCAAGAGAACTATCGTTCAGTTAGGAAAGATGTTTGGGATAATGTAATCACACCCCAAGTAGAAAAGAACTTTCCAATGGAAGATATGAGAGTGCTAGAAAAGTACAGTAGTGGTTCTAATTACTCTCGCTTTACTGATACCGATAGTTGTTTCTACTTTAAACCTCAATTCATGGACGCAAGTGAACAGCAATTTAGTTTCACTATGGACATTGACGAATACTTGGCATTGTATCACAAAGAGATACAAGCAAAAGGTCATCAAGCTACACTAAAAGTTGAGTATGATGAAACACAGAAACAAGACAACCCAAACTACACAATGCAGAAACACGAAATGTCAAGGGACTTCCACGATATAGCAAGAGCCAATGGCACTTACGAGGACTTTGCATTGATGTCAGATGGTAGAAACTATGGGTGGACTGAACACGCACCGACTGTACGAGAACCAGATTATGGTATGTTTCGTAAAGTAGTCGTTCATGGTAGTTGTCATTCTCGTTGTATGATGTTGGATAATGAAAGCGATTGGAAAATGCTCAAGTTGTTTGAGCAATCTAAATCAATACTGATGAATGTACACCGAGAACTGTGGAAAGAGAAGAACGGACTCATAACTGATATGGCATCTATTATTGACCAAGCTAAATTCTTGGGTGATGTAGAGCAATATTGGACTAATGTTAGAGAATGTGTGAACTTCGACAACACAGACATAGGCAGAGAATTATCCATAGTAAGTGAACAGACCAAGACAAGACTTTCACAAGCTATGAATAACATAAAGCTAGACGATAAAGAGCCAGAGCTAGTAGTTGTTAATGCAACTACAAGTGGCTTCTCTCTAGTGAATTAGTCAAGCGAGGCATGGTAGATATATCTGTAAGACCTCAGCTTGCATAAATTATAGGGTGTTGATGCGTAATACTAGTTTAATTAACTTAATGCGTGGTTATATCAGTTGCGAACGCAACCACCGCCCTTGCGGACTTGCGCACTTGCGACCTTGCGCACTTTTAAGAAAAGTAGGACCCAAACCGCCAGCGTGTGGACTTTCGACCACCCCCCGGGGTACCCCGGATTTGTATATAGAGGGGTCCCAGTGCGTCATGTATATGTTTGATTTAGACTTAAATACGTGCTAAATTCGTTTTCACTTTTAAAAACATAAGTGCAAAAATTTTTTAGAAATTTTTTTCAAATGCTAACGCCAGAACAAATAAACAACTTACCCTCAGATTCTAAAAAAGAATATCTACGCACAATGCTGCTGCTAGATGAAAAGAAAAAAGATCAAGCGATCCGCGATGACTTTTTATCTTTTGTAAAATACATGTGGCCTGAATTTATAGAAGGCGAACACCATAAAATTATGTCAGAAAAATTTAACCGTGTGGCTAATGGTGATTTAAAACGTTTGATCATTAACATGGCACCGCGGCACACGAAGTCTGAGTTTGCATCTAACTTCTTACCTGCATGGATGATTGGCAACAAACCAGAATTAAAAATAATCCAAGCAACCAATAATGCAGAACTTGCTGTACGGTTTGGTCGTAAGGCTAAAACATTAATTGACATGGATGACTATCAAAGAGTTTTTAACACAAGACTTAGAGAGGACTCACAGGCAGCAGGTAAATGGGAAACCGCACAAGGTGGTGAATACTATGCAGCTGGTGTTGGAGGTAGTATCACGGGCCGTGGTGCAGACCTCTTGATTATTGATGACCCGCACTCGGAGCAAGATGCGATGAACATGGCTTCTTATGATAGAGTTTATGAATGGTATACCAGTGGACCGCGGCAAAGGCTTCAACCTGGAGGTAGAATTATTTTAGTTATGACACGCTGGAACGTGGCTGACTTAACTGGCAAGCTTATGAAAGCACAAAAAGAACCAAAGGCAGATCAATGGGAGGTCATCGAGTTTCCTGCAATCTTACCATCAGGTAAACCAACGTGGCCAGGTTATTGGAATAAAGAAGAACTAGAAGCGGTGAAAGCATCCGTTAGTATACAGAAATGGAATGCACAGTATCAGCAAAACCCAACAGCAGAAGAAGGTAGTATTATAAAACGTGAGTGGTGGCAGATTTGGGAGAAAGATGAACTACCACCTTTAATGCATGTGATACAATCATACGATACAGCTTTTATGAAAAAAGAAACTGCTGACTATTCTGCTATTACCACTTGGGGTGTATTTCAAAAAGACGAGGACAGCCCTCCAAGTTTAATGCTTGTAGACATGATAAAAGATAGATACGAGTTCCCAGAACTGCGTAGAATAGCAAAAGAGCAATACGACTATTGGAAGCCAGAAACGGTGATCGTGGAGGCCAAAGCGTCAGGATTGCCATTAACCTATGAAATGCGCAAACTAGGCATACCGGTTATTAACTTTACACCAAGCCGTGGAAATGATAAACATACTAGAGTGAATGCTGTGGCACCACTGTTCGAGTCAGGAATGATTTGGGCACCGGACCGAGAATTTGCTGAAGAGGTTATAGAGGAGTGCGCTGCATTCCCACTTGGTGAACACGATGACTTAGTGGACAGCATGACTCAAGCCGTAATGAGATTTAGACAAGGTGGCTTCATAGATCACCCAGAAGATTACGAGGATGAAGCGTTGCCACAACAACAAAGGACGTACTATTAATGGTAAAAGCAAAACTAGGAAAAGCTTTAGCTAAAAAGTTAAGTGATTTCATCGACGAGATGAAAGACAAGTATGCCATGACTCCTGATCAAACTAAGTCAGCAATAAGAAACTATGCCAACGAAGGCTATCTACCAAAAGATCCAAAAAGAATGTTACCAGGTGATGATGAGCCGCTTGCTCTGATGGTTACAAACAACACAATACTGCCAAGTACAAAAGCAGATTTCATGCAAGATATTTTTGAACAGAGTGTTATGGACGATGTATTCGGAGAAGCTAGAAAAGAACTTGACCTACTTAAACTTAGACAACTAGACCCAACGAAAATGACAAAGCAAGCTGATGGTGGCCGTGTTGGTATGATTAAAGGTGGTTTACTAAAAGGACTTGCATCTTTATTTAAAAAGAAAAAACCTGAAAAGACAGAAAAGTTTGGACCACCACGTGACCCTGAAAGAGATTACGAAACTGCAGCTGCATTAAAAGAATCACGTAAACGTTACGATTTGGAAAGAAAAAATTTAAGTCCACTACAAGACGAGCTAGATAAAATGCTCATAGCAGAGAAAAAAAGAGGTGAGGATATTTTAAATGAATTAAAGATTGCTACCTCTGAAATGGAAGAGAAGACTAGAGCGTTAGAGGAGTTTAATCGTATTGCAGAGGAAGATGGAATAGAGGCAGCCTTAGAAGCTTTTGAAGATATAATAAATCCAAAACGAACTTTGAACGCTGAGGGTGGTCGTGTTGGTGCGGTTAAAGGTGGTTTGATGTCTTTGCTAAAACAACTTGGTATGAAAGCACCAGATAAGATTGCAGATAAGAAACAAATAGAAAATGTAATTAGAGATCCAAAAACAGACTTGGAAAGAATATATAAAGACAGACCTAGCATGGGCACAAAAGCTACACCAAAAGATCAACCAACTATTGACGAAATTAGAGACATGATACAAAACGACCCAAGGTACAATAAACTAACTGCTGCACAGATGGATGAAGTTGTAAAAAGAGAAACTGTGCGTGCAGACTTTGCCTACAACATGGGGATTAGTCCAGAGGAAGTTGACGATCAAATAGTTGATATGTTGATGATGGAAGGATACGCTAGCAGGTTTGGTTTTAATATGGGTGGTTTGATACCACCACAAAAAGGCCCTATGTCAGAAGGCATGGGAACACTATACAGGAGTAAATAATGGCTATAGAAAAAAATAACGAAGAAAAAATGCCAACGGAAATTTTGGCCGAAGAAGTAGAACTACAGGCACAAGATTTAAATCCAAGCGAAAATGTAGAAATAGAAATGCTAGAGGATGGTGGAGCTGTCGTTGATTTTGATCCACAATCTGCTGCCATGGAGGGCGCTGAAGTTCACACTGCAAACTTAGCAGAATTTATAGCTGAAGATGATCTTGTAGAAATATCATCAGAAGTTTTAGAGGCATACGATGAGTGTGCTTCATCAAGAGACGAGTGGGAACAAACTTATAAAAAAGGTTTAGACCTACTTGGTTTTAAATACGAAGATAGATCAGAACCGTTTCAAGGAGCCTCTGGTGCAACACACCCAGTTCTTGCAGAAGCAGTAACACAGTTTCAAGCACTCGCTTACAAAGAATTGATGCCATCTAGTGGTCCTGTCAGAACACAGATCATTGGACTAGAGTCATCTGAAAAAGTTGCACAAGCACATAGAGTCAAAGAGTTTATGAACTATCAGTTAATGGTAAACATGAAAGAATACGAACCTGAGTTTGATCAAATGTTATTTAATCTACCGTTGTCAGGTTCTACGTTTAAAAAAGTTTATTACGATGCAATTCTATCACGCAGTGTGTCAAAGTTTGTACCTGCCGAAGATCTGTATGTGCCGTACACAGCAACAAGTCTTGATGACACAGAAACAATTATTCATAAAATAAAAATGACAACAAACGATATTCGTCAACACCAGTTGGCAGGAATATTTAAAGATTTAGAGATGTCCGATGAGGGTGTCTACAATCAAAACGATATTGAAGAAGCAAAAGATAAAATGGGTGGTGTTGAAAGCAGATCAGGTGATGTTTGTTCTGTACTAGAAGCACACATGAATTTGGAAATACCAGGGTATGAAGACATTGATCCAAAGACAAACGAATCAACTGGCATTAAGTTTCCATACATTGTCACAGTTAAAGAAGACACAGGAGAAGTTTTATCTGTTAAACGAAATTGGAACGAAACTGATCAGACTAAAAAACGTCAAGATTATTTTGTTCACTTTAAATTTCTACCAGGGCTCGGGTTTTACGGGTTCGGCCTAATCCACATGATCGGCGGTTTATCACGAACTGCTACAGCCGCACTAAGACAGCTCTTAGACGCCGGCACCTTGTCAAACTTACCGGCCGGATTCAAAATGCGAGGCATCAGAGTCAGAGACGAAGCTCAACCGTTGCAGCCGGGCGAGTTCCGTGACGTTGATGCACCTGGTGGAAATCTTAGAGATGCCTTTATGCCTTTACCATTTAAAGGTCCAGACGCTACACTATTACAGTTGATGGGCACAGTTGTTGCCGCAGGTCAGCGGTTCGCGTCTATTGCTGATATGCAAGTGGGCGATGGTAATCAAAGTGCAGCAGTGGGCACGACTGTAGCGCTCTTGGAGCGTGGCTCGCGGGTTATGTCAGCGATACACAAGCGTTTATATGCAGCTATGAAAACAGAATTTTCATTGTTATCTAAAAATTTTGTAACATATCTACCAGGCATGTATCCATACGATGTCGTCGGCGGCCAAAACCAAATATTTAAAACAGATTTTGATCAAAAAGTAGACATAGTTCCTGTAGCAGATCCAAATATCTTTTCACAAACGCAAAGAATTAGTGTTGCACAATCAGAAATGCAAATTGCGATGACTAATCCACAGATGCACAATATTTATCATGCATACAGACACATGTATGAGGCACTTGGAGTCAAAGATATTGATCAATTGCTACCGCCACCGCCACAACCACAGGCGATGGACCCCGCAACAGAGAATATCATGGCGTTGAACGGTAAAAAGATACAAGCTTTTCCAAAACAGAACCACCAAGCGCACATGAAATCACATTTAAGGTTCATGGGCACAATGGTTATTAGAAATAACCCACAAGCCATGGCTACATTGCAACAAAATTGCATGGAGCACATACTTTTAATGGCACAAGAACAAGTAGAGTTAGAATTTATGCAAGAAAACCAACAAATAGAGCAACTCAAACAACAAATAGAACCTTTAATGCAGCAAGCACAAGAAAATCCGCAGTTGCAACAACAAATACAACAGAATCCGCAAGTGCAGCAATTGTTTCAACAAGAAACTAATTTAAAAATGCGAGCAGAGTCAAGAAAAGCACAATTAATTGCAGAATTTACTGATGACTATGCAGAAGCAGAAAAAGAAGTGCTTAGCCAAGTTGAAAATGATCCATTATTGAAACTAAAAGACAGAGAATTAGACCTTAAAGCAAGAGAAGAACAGGCTAGACAAGAAGAAGCAGAGGACAAATTAAATCTAGAACGAGCTAAAATGATGCAAGCAAAAGAGATTGCAGAAGACAAGCTTGAACAGAATGACGACCATGCTAAGATGAGAGCCAGTGTATCACTTGCAAAAGATGGTATTAAACAGATGAAATCAACCATAATGACAGGCGAATAATGGTAAGTATAGCTGAAGGTTTAAGAATGATGCAAGGTGGTGTTGATCGCACCGGGTATGCTGACATGGCTGAAGGTTTAGGTAACCCTGGTTTGGATTTAATTGCAGCTAGGAGAGCTGAAGCAGCTCAAGCTGAAGCATTAAAAGAGTATGAAAGAAAACAAGCTGAAAGCGATGAAGAGTTTAGTAGTGAAATAGATAGACTTTTGGAAGGAACGCAACCTCAAGAGAATAGCGGTTTTAGTTTTGGTGGGGCTTTTAATGACTACTTTACAAATCCTATATTAAGTGGAATAGATCAAATTAATGATACAGGGAAATTAACAGGCAGTAAAATAAGTGAAGGTTTTGATAATGTAATGGATTTTATGAAATTTAATCCTTCAACTGCAGTTCAAGCTCAAATTGCAGATGCTATGATGCCTTACTATGAACAAGAATTTGATGATCTTGTGGGACAAGGTGCTGACCCAATGGGAACAGCTTTATATTTAAGTAAGTCTGCAACGATACCTGGTTTAGATTTAGAAATGGGCATGGCAAATGGTGGACCTGTGTCTAAAACAATGCAGGATTCTGTTGACAATATGAAAGCAGAAGTGTTAGCACGAAAAGCAGAAGAGTTCAGATCACTAATGGAACAGCCATTAGATAAACCATCTCTTGATCAATATACTGAAGATAGCATGTTAATGTTAAGCGAGAGGCCAGATAGTGTGTTTTTGGATCCGCCGGTTGGAATTGATGGTAATACAATACAAGAAGCTCCACCGATCGGAATTAGTGGAACAATGACTGATGACGAACTAACAGCCGGTTATGGTATGCCAGTTGGCACTGGTGGTGTTTCTGGTCAGTTGACAGTGCCTTTTGAAAACGATCCAATGTTACAACTAATGTTGGAACAACAATTAGCTGACGATTTATCTTTAAACGCAGATGTTAGTTTAATGGAAGATATGGATCCTTTCTTTAGTTTAAAAATGACAAAAGATTTTTAATGGCAATAACCAGATCTCAATTACCTAAAACAACTGACAAAAAACCTGGTAAAATCAGCAAGGTAATGCGTGAGTTTAAAAATAAAAAATTAAATATTGGACAAAGTAAGAAAAAAGTAAAGAATAGGAAACAAGCCATAGCTATCGCTCTTAGCGAAGCAGGTGTAAAAAAGAAAAAGAGGAGACGATCATGATCCAATCAACAAAAGAATGGTTAATGGAAAAGTGGGACAACACTTCCATGAAAACCAAAATTATCGGTGCAGTAGTCATCGTAATTATCATCATCGGAATAAGCACATAATCAAATGATACTTGACATTGTCAAATTAGCAGTCGGCGCTGGCACACATATAATGAGTAACAGACAGAAGCGCAAAATGCTCGAGTCAGATGCTGCAATGTTGCATGCACAAAAAATGGCAAACGGCGAAGTCGAGTATCAACAACAAGTGCGCGTATCAAATGACAAAGGATGGAAGGACGAATTCGTTCTTATTCTCGTGAGCGCACCCGTGATTTTATTGATATGGTCTGTATTTTCAGATGATCCTGACATACAAAAGAAATTGCACATGTTCTTTGAACAATTTAATAATCTCCCTTTCTGGTACCAGACGCTGTTTGTCGGCGTGGTCGCTAGCATATACGGACTCAAGGGAGCCGATATTTTCAAGAAAAAATAGATTGACTTAATTTTACATTAGGGGGAAAAATGGGGGATGAAGATAAACCCAAGAACGCTCTCGACGAATTTTGGAAGGGCCTTGGAGATAAGGAAAAACTAAATGTCAGAAGCTATAGACCCAATAAACGTGATATACAAACTCAAAAAGACGATGCAATCTCAACTAGACGCTCTCGTCCAAACCCTCGCAAACGGAGGGATTGACAATATGACCGAATACAAATATATAATAGGTAAGATCCACGCGATCGACTTAATGAATCAGGAACTCTCTAACCTGCTAGAACCGAAGGAGCCAAATAACGATGATGACAAAGTCACACGGATTAGAAAATAAATACGACGCAGAAGACGACGTAAAAAAAATTTCAAAACACGCACAAGAAAAAGAAAATTCACAAACAGATTTAGAAAAACTGCCAAACCCTACAGGATGGCGTTTACTAGTCATGCCTTTTAAAGTTAAAGAAGAAACTAAAGGCGGTATTATTATTGCACAAGAAACATTAGACAGAGCACGTGTCGCAACTCAAGTTGGATATGTGTTAAAGATGGGTAGTCTTTGCTACAAAGACGAAGACAAGTACCCTACAGGTCCGTGGTGCAAGGAAAAAGATTGGGTGATATTTGCACGATATGCAGGATCACGCATGGAGATTGATGGTGGTGAGATAAGAATGTTAAACGATGATGAGGTGCTCGGGACAATAGATAATCCTGAAGACATCTTGCACGCAATGTAATCATAGGAGGATATACTATGCAAGAAGAAGAAAAAACAGTTGATATAGGTGATGAAAACGAAGAGGCACAAGAAATTGATCTTGATGCACCAGCACCAGAACAAACATTAGAGGAGGAAATCCATGTTGAAAAAGTTGAAGACAATAGTCAGTCCGCTGACTCATCTCAGGAATCTTCTGAGCAGTCTGCTGTTCAGGACGGAAAAGCAAAAGAAGAGCTTGGAGAGTATTCTGAAGGTGTTAAAAAAAGAATCGCAAAACTAACACGCAAAATGCGTGAGGCCGAAAGGCAAAAAGAGGAAGCGATACAATATGCTCAAAGTTTAAAAACTCAGGCTGATCGAATGAAAGGTCAGTATGACAAACTTGGAACTAACTATGCAAAAGAGTTAGAACAAAAAGTCACTGCTGGTATGGCTGCTGCAAAAGCAGAACTAAGAGCAGCAACTGAAGCACAAGATGTTGATAGACAAGTCGAGGCTCAAAAATCTGTAGCTCAAATGGCTATGGAAGAAAGCAGGCTTGGTCAAATTAAGAATCTTCAAGAGCAACAGCTACAAAAAGCACAAGTAGCACCAGAACAAACTATACAACAACCAGTAAATCAAGTGCCTACAACACAAGAGTTGTATCAAGCAGCACAAGAAATTGATCCAAAAGCTCAAGACTGGTCATCTAAAAATACTTGGTTTGGTACTGATAATGCAATGACTTACACTGCTTTTGATATACATAGGCAACTTGTAGAGGACGAGGGTTTTGATCCACAATCGAATGAATATTATTCTGAGGTTGATAAGAGAATAAGACTTGAATTCCCACACAAATTCGGTAATAATGAGTCAACTACAGCTGAACCAGTTCAGACTGTTGCAAGTGCTAAACGTCCGGCAGCAAAAGGACGCAGAAAAACTGTGAAACTCACACCGTCACAGATAGCAATTTCTAAAAGATTAGGTGTGCCACTCGAAGAGTATGCGAAACAATTAGCCGCGAAGGAGGTATAAGCATATGAATAAAAATAATACAGAAACTAAAAAGACTGTTAAAACTTCCCGCGTGAGTCAAGCTAGAGTCAAAGAAGAACGACCTAAGGTTTGGACTCCCCCATCTTCTTTAGATGCACCGCCTGCGCCAGACGGATATAGACACAGATGGATAAGAGCTGAAAGCATGGGCTTTGATGATACAAAGAACATGTCAGGCAAAATTCGATCAGGATGGGATCTCGTAAGATCCGATGAATATCCTGATGCAGATTATCCAAGTGTAAATGAAGGTCGATATGCAGGAGTGATTGGAGTTGGTGGCCTTGTGCTGGCAAGGATACCCGAAGAGCTCGCAAAGCAACGTGAAGCGTATTTTAATCAAATGACGCAAGATCGTAATGACGCTTTAGAAAACGATGTCTTGAAGGAACAGCACCCAAGTATGCCGATCAATCAAGATCGACAGACTCGTGTAACTTTTGGTGGTACAAAGAAAAGCTAATTATTTAGTAATTCCTATCCACTGCTAACAATAAAACCTTTAAGGAGGACAAAAATATGGCAAATATAGATGCCCCATTTGGTCTAAGACCTATCGGTAACACTGTTGGTAGCTCTGACTTTCAGATGACGGAATATCTTATTCCGGACAACGAAGGCACTTCAATCTTTCAGGGAGATCCTGTAGAGATTGATGATAACAATGCTGGATTTATTGCTGTTCAAGAAGCAGTAACAAATGTAGATAACATTGGTGTCTTTAATGGATGTTTGATTGACAGCGACCCATCAACAGGGAAGCCAAAATTCTCTAACTTTTATTCACAAACGAATATTACGCAGGGAAAAATAAAAGGATTTGTATTCGACAACCCGTATCAGAGATATTTGATACAAGGTGACTCAGCTACAAACTCTGCACAAACAGACGTTGGTAAAGTTGCTGACACTGTTGCAACTCACTCAGGTTCAACTTCTACTGGTATATCCGGTTTAGAGTTGGATGTTTCTGATCTAGCAGCAACAGATGGACAGTTAAGAGTAACAGGCATTACTGGCGATCCAGAAAACAACGAACTAGGCACAACTCATACGAACTACGTAGTGTATTTCAATGAGCATGCTTATAACCATAACGAATAATAGCAGGAGGATTTAAATCATGGCTATATCAAGACAACAACTAGCTAAAGAGCTAGAGCCAGGTCTGAATGCATTATTTGGACTTGAGTACAAAAACTACGAAAACCAACACACAGAAATCTTCGACATCGAAAACTCTGATAGAGCTTTTGAAGAAGAAGTGATGTTGTCTGGTTTCGCAAACGCTGCCGTAAAAGCTGAAGGTGCTGCAGTGACTTTTGACAACGCAAACGAATCTTTCACTTCACGTTACACTCACGAGACAGTTGCTCTCGCTTTCGCAATTACTGAGGAAGCAGTTGAGGATAACCTGTATGATAGTATCGCAAGACGTTATACAAAAGCACTAGCAAGATCTATGGCTAATACAAAGCAGATCAAAGCGGCCAACGTGTTAAACAATGGCTTCAGTAGTTCATTCCCAGGCGGAGATGGCAAAGAATTATTTGCTACCGACCACCCTACAGTTTCTGCAGGGGACCTTAAGAATGAGCTATCAACATCAGCTGACTTAAGTGAAACTTCACTTGAGCAAGCGATGATTGACATTGCTGCGTTTAAAGATGAAAGAGGCTTAAAAATTGCTGCAAGAGGATTAAAACTAATTGTCCCTTCAGAACTACAATTTACAGCTGAAAGAATCTTAAAATCACCAGCAAGAGTTGGCACTTCAGACAATGACTTAAACGCTCTGTCTTCTAAAGGAATGATTCCACAAGGATACGTGGTAAACAATTTCCTATCAGACACAGACGCTTTCTTCATTAAAACTGATGTTCCTAACGGAATGAAGATGTTTAACAGAGCAGCTATTAAAACTGCTATGGAAGGCGACTTCGACACTGGTAACATGAGATACAAAGCTAGAGAGAGATACAGCTTCGGCTTCTCTGACTGGCGTGGTATGTTCGGTTCTCCAGGCGCGTAAGCGTTTGATTAACGAGATTAAGGAGGGCGGCTTCGGCCGCCCTTTTTATTTGCAATCCCCACATTAAAAGCGTATATTTAGCATACTGCATACTTTTAAATAGTCAGTATAGACTCATGCAGTAGACAATGTCTCGGACTGTACTGGCGGAAACGGAGACTAATACTATGGCTAACTCAACTTTTAGCGGTCCGGTCAGAACAGAAGGTGGCTTTAACGTAATTAATAAAGCAGCCGCTACTGGCGCGATCACAGAAACTGGTTTTTCAGTTAACTCAACTGGACAACTAATTTCACTAGGAACAAGAAAAATACAAACTTTTGCTGGCACACTTGCTGGTACTGATACAGCGTCAGCTTATGCTGACGGAGATGTTCTTGTTGAACTAGGAACTTTAAACACAGACGTACCTGATGATTTAGTAACAGCTACTAAAATCTTTATCCACAAAGCAACTGTACTTGTTACAACTATTAGTGGTCCAACTCTTGTTGGAGGATTATCATTAAGTGCAACTTCTGGAACAGCTACTAACGCAGCTGTTTCTTCTGGAACTGAAATTGTTGGTGCAGGTGTTGCATCTATTAATCCAAGAATTTCTGCAACAGACTCAGTAACTGAAGTTGACCTTGACTTTGATGCAGCAGCTTTTCATGTATTCGAGCCAAACATTAGTGCGGCAGTTGCTAGCAAACACTTATACGCGTTTGCAACAACTACATTGAATGGTGATGTCACAGCTGGACGATTTACAGTAGAACTAGATTACTCAGTAATGTAATAAACTTTTGTGGGCCTTCGGGCCCACACGTTCTTAATTAAGGAGGGAACATGGCGGACACAGTAACAGGACCTACAATTTTACAGGAAAACGACAAACGGGTTACAATTAAAATAGTCAATCAATCAGATGGAAGTGGTGCTACAACCGTATTTGGTGACGTATCAGCATTGAATGGTGACGACGATGGTAACTCAGTAGCACACTTATCATTACAAAGAGTATGGTGGTCATGCGCTAATGGCGATGGCGGCGATGCTTTTGCACGTTTAGATGAAGAAGATTCAGACGGAGATATTCCAATCATAACTTTAATAGACTCAGGATACTGGGACTTTAGAGAGTTCGGTGGCATACCTGCTGATAAATCATCTAACAGTAACCAAAGTGATGTTAACTTTGTTGTACCTGGTGCAGCGGATTCTGGTAATACATATACTTGCATAGCAGAATTTAAAAAAATATATTAAGGAGTAGCTAATGCCTAATACTACTTCAGGAACAGCAACGTTCGATAAAACATTTGCTATTGATGAGATAGTTGAAGAAGCCTATCAAAGAATAGGTGTAGATCAACTAGATGCATATCAAATAAAATCTGCACGAAGATCAATAAATATAATGTTTCAAGAGTGGGGTAATAGAGGATTACACTATTGGGAGATAGATGAAACCAATATTGATCTCATAGAAGGTCAATCGGAGTATCATTTTTTTAGGAGTGCTGCTGACGACACATCTGATAGCAATAGAGCACAGGCAACTACCAATCAAACAGCGTCAACAATTTTTGGAATTGATGACGTTTTAGAAGCAACTTACAGAACAAACAGGACACAAACATCACAACAAGATGTTGCGATGACAAAAATTAATAGATCTACATATTCTGGTTTGTCTAATAAATTATCAAAAGGTCAACCAACGCAATACTATGTGCAAAGACTAATTGATCGAGTAACTGTTTTTGTTTATCCAACACCCGATACAACGGCAGCGTCTGCAGATATGCATTTGTATTTTGTTAAAAGAATAGATGATGCTGGTGCATATAGTAATGCAACTGATGTTCCTTACAGATTTGTTCCTTGTATGGTTTCAGGTTTAGCTTTTTATTTATCACAAAAAATAAAACCAGAACTGGCACAACAAATGAAGCTGTACTATGAAGATGAATTAAATCGTGCGCTTACAGAAGATGGTTCTTCAACAAGCACATATATAACACCACAGGCGTATTATCCAAATGTCTAATTTTGCATCAGGGAAAAAAGCAAAAGCAATATCCGATAGAAGCGGTATGGCTTTTCCTTACAGAGAAATGTTAAAAGAATGGAATGGTTCTTTTGTACATCAATCTGAATTTGAAACAAAACATCCACAGATAGAAATGAAAGTTCATAAACCAGATAGACAGTCTTTACAAAACGCTAGATCAGATAGAGAAGAAACAGCCGCACCTATATTATTACCTTTAAACGGTTTAAAAACTTCTAATTCTGGTACAAGTGTAATTACAGTTACGGAGCCAAGTCACGGAAGATCAAGTTCTGATACTGTTAGGTTTTATGACGCGGCTAGTTTTGATGGCATAACAGCAATTAATATTAACCGATCTGCTGGGTATACAATAACCAAAGTTGATGATAATACTTATACATTCACTGTTGCAACAGACACTGCAACAACAGGTAATTTAAGAGGAGGGGGTGGCCGAGTATATGCTGGGCCTACTACAATAACTGCATGACAACATATTCTGAACTAGTAACACAAATTAGAGATTATACAGAGACAGACAGCAATGTTCTTACAACTGTAATTATCAATGATTTTATAGAACATGCCGAGTCAAAAATATTTAGACAAATTGATTTTGACGTTTTTAGAAGATATCAAACAGCCAGTTTAACATCAGGAGACGCTTTTGTGGCTATGCCAGGAGCTACACCGACAAGTTTTAGCTATATTAGATCTGTTAATATATTTAGTCCATCTGGATCTTTGGGTGGTTTGACAGATAGTGAAAGAGTTTTTCTAGAAAAAAGAGACCAAAGTTTTATTAACGAATACAGCCCAAATAGAACATCGACTGGCATACCAAAATATTACGCAAACTGGGACAATGACACAATAGTTCTTGCTCCAACGCCAAATGCCGCATATACTATAGAGCTAGCGTATAACGCGCAAGAAACAGGATTATCCTCTAGTAATACTACTACGTGGGTAGGTAACAACGCACCGGGTTTGTTATTATATGCCTGCCTGATAGAAGCTTTTAAGTTTCTTAAAAATCCTGAAATGGTCGGCATGTATAGTCAAGCATATCAGGGACTATTAACACCTTTAGCTGCAGAACAAATAGGACGCAGAAGAAGAGAAGAATATAAGGATGGAGTGGTAAGAATACCAATACCATCTGGTAACCCATAAGGAGAAAATAAATGGCAAACGTAATATCAAATGTTTTTAAAGAAGAGTTGCTGAAAGGGAACCATGACTTTGATGGGGGTGCTACTTATAAGTTAGCTCTATTCACATCGTCAAAGACGGTGTCTGCTTCTGATCCAACTGCTTTCAATACAACTAACGAAGTTTCTGCTTCAGGAACAAACTACACATCAGGTGGTTCAACTTTAGCTAACCCAGCAGTTACTGGCGGATCAAGTGCATCAACTGCATTTGTTGACTTTGATGATGTATCTTTTACAGACGCTACATTCACAGCAAAGTTCGCACAAATATACAGGTCAGACGGTAGTGCACCGACTAACAACTCTGTTTTAGTTTTGGATTTTGGTGGTGACTTCACAGCAACATCTGGAACATTTACAATACAATTTCCGTCAGCAGGCACAAGTACAGCGGTATTAAGATTAGCGTAGGGAGGTTCAATGGCGTTTTTAGTAAACGATCGAGTTAAAGAAACCTCAACTACTACTGGAACAGGCACACTAAGTTTAGCTGGTGCTGTATCTGGTTTTCAAACTTTTG
>Ga0315316_10001239_pt1 | contig 17694 bp, 9 predicted proteins | sample M160m3416metaG_FD_203702 | JGI IMG/M metagenome (GOLD analysis project Ga0315316, IMG submission 203702) | Ammonia-oxidizing marine archaeal communities from Monterey Bay, California, United States - M1 60m 3416 | ecosystem: Environmental > Aquatic > Marine > Intertidal zone | place: USA... | reverse complement strand
TAGGGCCGTTGGCTGCCTCTACAATCAATTTGGCTTTTATGTCTTGAGCGATAGTCTTATCTATAACATTTTCTTTTGCCGCTGGAATAAGAATGTCACATTTCATGGTTAAGAACTCTGATGTGTTAGCTTCAAACTTTCCTTCACTGCAGCCCTCAAAACTTCCATGCTCAGATTGATATGATTTTATTTTTTCTATATTTAGGCCATCCGGATTAAGAATTGCTCCATTGTGTTCCATGACACAAACTATTCTGCACCCATCTTCTTCTTGTAAAAACTTTGCAGCATGATACCCGACATTTCCAAGCCCTTGAAGAACAACTTTTTTATCTTTTAATCCACCTTTAAATCCCGCTTTTAAATAATCTTCTTCATGTCGAAAGAATTCTCTTATTATGTATTGAACACCTCTGCCAGTTGCCTCTGATCGACCAACTAGGCCTCCTTTCTGCGTTGGCTTTCCAGTTACACATGCTAAGGCATTAATATCGGTAGGGTGAATGCGTCTGTACTCATCCGCTATCCAAGCCATCTCTTCTGCGCCCGTTCCTACATCAGGCGCTGGAACATTTTGGGCAGGATGAATCAAGTCACGTTTAATAAGTTCTTGAGCAAATCGTCGAGTAATTTTTTCTATTTCAGATTTAGTCCAATCTTTTGGATTGATTTTTAAAGCGCCTTTAGAACCCCCATAAGGAACTTCAATGATTGCACATTTATAGGTCATTAGAGCTGCTAGAGCTTCAACTTCTTCTTGAGAAGCATTAATGTCATATCGGATACCACCTTTAGCTGGCTCAAAATGTTCTGAGTGGACTGAACGCCATCCAGTAAATGTGTGTATTTCATCTCTTAGCTTAACGCCAAAGTTGATTGTATAAGTTGAATTGGAGACCCTAATTCTTTTAGCTAAATCAGGTGAAATTTCTGTATAGCTCAAAGCCTGATCAAATAGTTTATTGGTACTATTTAAAAAATCATGGCTCACCAAAATATACCCCCTTAAAAAAATATTATTATATGCTTTTTACATCTATAATGTTTCGTTTCTTGGCGGGCGTAGCTCAGTTGGTTAGAGCGCTGGATTGTGGCTCCGGAGGCCGTGGGTTCGAACCCCATCGCTCGCCCCATTTAACATTAGATAAATAACATGACTAGTAAAATAAAAAAACTTAAAGATTTAGAGCGTAAGTTGACTGTTTCAGTTCCTATTGAGGATTATGAAAAAAAATATACTGGCAAACTCTCAAAAATTAAATCCACAGCAAAACTTGATGGTTTTAGAAAAGGTAATGTTCCTGATGATGTTCTTAAACAGCGATATGGAGATTCCATTCACTACGAAGTTTTAAACGAACTCATTCAAGAGAGCTACCCAAAAGAACTTCAAGAACAAAATATTAAACCGGCATCTTCACCTGCAATTAGCATAGAGAATGAGGACGTTGCTAAGCCAATTTCGTATTCTGCAGTGTTTGAAGTTTTTCCGGAAATCAAGCCAAAGCTTTCTCGATGGAAAAGCTTTGAAAAGTCTGAAATCACCATGGATGACTCAGATGTTGATTTAGCTATTGATGATATTTTAGAAAGATATTGCGAATGGCAAACAGTTGAAAGAGAGGCTGAAGACAAAGATCAAATAGTTATTGATTTTGAAGGAAAAATTGATGGAGAGGGTTTTGAAGGAAATGAATCCAAAGACTTTAAATTGGTTATAGGTTCAAAATCTATGATTCCAGGGTTTGAAGATAACTTGGTCGGTAAGAAATCTGGAGAAAGCTTTTCATTCAAAACAAACTTCCCAGAAGATTATTTTAAAAAGGATTTAGCTGGCAAGGAGGCTGAATTTTTTATTACCGTCCATGAAGTGCAAGAGATGCATAAAGCTAAAATTGATAAAGCGCTTTTTGAAAAGCTTGCAATGGAAGATGTCTCTGATGAAAAGAGCTTTCGTGCAGAGATCTCAAAACGAATGGAAGGAGAGATAGCGCAACAAGAAAAATCCCTTACTAAGGAATCTATTTATGAGACACTTCTTCAGAGCAATGATTTTAAAGTTCCGAATGCTACGGTTGGTGAACAGGCAGAGCTCATGCGAAAGGATTCATTGATGCGAATGGGTCAAACTGCCGAAGATGCCCCTGAAGATCTTTTTCCGGTAGAGGAGTTTAAAGAAAATGCTGAAAAAAGAGTCAGATTGGATCTCTTGTTTTCAGCTTTAATACAAAAGTATGAACTTGAGGTAAAAGAGGATGATTTAAATGATTTTATCGATGAAGAGGCAGAAAAATACAAGGACGGTGAACAATTTAGGGCTTGGATTCAAAGTCAGCCCCAGCAGCTTGATCAGTACAGAATGGTAATTTTAGAAAACTTGCTCATTGAAAAATTAGATTCTGCCCTTAAATCTAAAACAAAGGTGATAAAATTTTCAGAACTAGCAAATAAATAAACTATGGAAAAAATAAATTCTGGCTTGGTCCCGATGGTTGTAGAGCAAACTCCGAGAGGGGAACGTGCTTTTGATATATATTCTCGACTTTTAAAAGAAAGAATTATATTTTTGTCTGGCCCTATAGACGATTATATTTCTAATTTGGTCGTCGCTCAGCTTCTGTTTTTAGAATCAGAAAATCCTGAAAAAGATATTAGCATCTATATTAACTCTCCTGGCGGAGTAATTTCTTCGGGTCTCGCTATATACGATACCATGCAATTTATTGCTCCTGAGGTCTCAACATTGTGCATTGGTCAGGCAGCAAGCATGGGGTCACTTTTGCTTGCTGGCGGAGAAAAAGGTAAGAGGTTTGCACTAACAAATTCCCGAATCATGATCCATCAACCGCTTGGTGGCTTCCAAGGCCAAGCTTCTGACTTTGAAATCCATGCAAAAGAAATGCTTTTGGTTAAACAAAAGGTTAATGAGATACTTGCCAAGCATACTGGTAAAACTTTAAAGAAAGTTGAACAAGATACTGATAGAGATAATTTTTTGAATGCTAAAGAAGCTAAGGCCTATGGCATAATCGATGAAATATTAGAGAGCAGACCGAGTACTAATGGAAAATAAGGACAACAATAAACTATCTTGCACTTTCTGTGGTAAAGGCCAAGAAGAGGTGCGTAAGCTTATTGCTGGACCTAGTGTTTATATTTGTGATGAGTGTGTTGACCTGTGTAATGACATTATAGAAGAGGAAGTCAAAGCTGAAGATGAAGAGGTTTTAGATGTTTTGCCATCTCCTCTAGAAATATTTAAGCAACTTGATGACTATGTCATTGGGCAAGAAAAAGCCAAAAAAACGCTTTCGGTTGCTGTTTATAATCACTACAAACGTTTGAGATCCAATGCCAAGAAAGATGAAATAGAGCTTCAAAAAAGTAATGTTTTATTACTTGGACCAACTGGTAGCGGCAAAACACTTTTGGCGCAAACCTTGGCAAGAGTACTAAATGTTCCATTTACTATTGCGGACGCAACAACTTTAACTGAAGCTGGATATGTTGGTGAGGATGTCGAAAATATTATTCAGAAGCTTCTGCAAAAATGTGACTATGATCCTGATAAAGCGGCTCTTGGAATTGTCTATATTGATGAAATCGATAAGATTGCACGTAAATCAGATAATCCCTCTATTACTAGAGATGTATCTGGTGAAGGCGTGCAACAAGCTTTGCTTAAATTAATAGAAGGAACAGTTGCTTCAATCCCTCCTCAAGGCGGAAGAAAACATCCACAACAAGAATTTATTCAGATTGATACCTCTAATATATTATTTATTTGTGGTGGAGCTTTTTCTGGGATTGATGAAGTTATCAAGCATAGAACAGATAAATCCGGCATTGGATTTGGTGCTGCTGTTAAAGATACTCAGTCATCTGTAGCTTCAATTGTAGAAACCCTAGAACCAGAAGACTTGGTTAAATTTGGCTTAATTCCAGAATTTGTTGGTAGATTGCCAGTTATCTCCACTTTACATGAGTTAGATGAGGATGCCTTGGTAAGAATCCTTCAAGAGCCCAAAAACGCATTAGTTAATCAATACAAATACTTATTTGATATTGACGAAGTTGAATTAGATTTCCGAACCGAAGCTTTGCTTGAGATCGCCAAAAAAGCTCTTCAAAGAAAAACAGGTGCAAGAGGTTTACGGTCAATTATGGAAGAGCTCTTAATGGATACAATGTTTGAGCTCCCTAACGTTGATTTAGAAAAAGTAATCGTGGATGAGAATTCTGTCTTGCATTCAACAGATCCAATCAAGGTATACAAATCTCCTAAGAAAAAATCCTCTTCTGCCGGTTGAATTTAATTAATTCTCCCTCACTATAATTATATGGCTACTATTAAATATGACCTTCCGCTTATTCCTCTAAGAGACGTCGTAGTATTTCCAGGCGTAGTCTCAACTTTATTTGTTGGCAGGAATAAATCAATCAATGCCCTAAATGCTGCCATGGGCGGTGAAAAGAAAATTATTTTAGCTGCCCAAAAAGATGGATCTCTGGACGCGCCTTTGTTTGATGATCTGTTCAAGGTTGCAACTATTGCGAATATCTTGCAATTAATAAAATTGCCTGATGGAACTGTAAAAGTTTTGGTTGAAGGCTCGCATAGAGCTCAAATGGATTCATTGGAGTCAGATTCAAAGTTTTCTAAAGTTAGAGTTAGCCTGATTACTGAGTCTGCTATTGACCCTAAAGACGGAGAAAATTTAGCAAGATTTATTAAAGCTAAGTTTCATGACTTTATTAAAATCACGAAGAAAATTGCTCCAGAGGTTTTGGCATCAATAGATGCTTTGGATGATTTATCAAGAATTATTGATTCAATAGCTGGCCATTTGCCGATGGAAATTAAACAAAAGCAAGAAATTCTTGAGACAGCTGATTTTCAGTTAAGGGCTGAGATTCTAATAGCTTACATAGAGTCTCAATTAGATGTAATGGACGTCGATAAAAGAATTCGAAATAGAGTAAAAGGTCAGATGGAAAAGTCCCAACGCGAATACTACTTAAATGAGCAAATCAAAGCTGCTCAAAAAGAGTTAGGTGATATCAGTGAAGAGGGCGACGAAATCTCCCAATTAGAGGAAGATATTACCAAGGCTGGTATGTCCAAAGAGGCATTAAAAAAAGCTAACAATGAATTTACTAAGTTCAAGCAGATGTCTCCTATGTCTGCAGAAGCATCAGTTGTTCGCTCCTACTTGGATTGGTTGACGGGCATTCCCTGGAAGAAAAGAAGCAAGGTTAAATCAAACCTAAATTCAGCAACAGAGATTCTTAATGAAGACCACTTTGGCTTAGACGAAGTAAAGGAAAGGATTTTAGAATATTTAGCAGTTCAGCAAAGAGTTAAAAAATTAAAAGCCCCGGTTTTGTGCTTGGTGGGCCCTCCAGGAGTTGGAAAAACTTCTCTTGGAAAATCTATCGCGAGGGCTACCAATAGAAAATTTGCCAGAATGTCATTAGGCGGAGTTAGGGATGAGGCAGAAATTAGAGGGCATCGAAGAACCTATATCGGATCTATGCCAGGAAAAATTATTCAAAAGCTTTCAAAAGTTGAAGTTAAGAATCCATTATTTCTATTAGATGAGATTGATAAAATGGGTATGGATCACCGTGGTGATCCCGCATCAGCCCTCTTGGAGGTATTAGATCCAGAGCAAAATAATACATTTTCAGATCATTATTTAGAAGTGGATTTTGATCTCTCTGAGGTAATGTTTGTTTGTACTGCCAACAGCCTAAACATTCCCGGTCCATTGCTCGATCGCATGGAGATTATTAGGTTACCTGGTTACATAGAGGATGAAAAATTAAATATAGCAAAACAATATTTAATTCCTAAGCAGCTTGAAAGAAATGGGCTAGATGATAAAGAAGTTAAGCTTAGTGATAAATCTATATTGGACATAGTGCGTCACTATACGAGAGAGGCAGGTGTGAGAGGCCTTGAAAGACAGATTGCAAAGATTTTTAGAAAGTCAGTTAAAGAAAGAGTGCTAGCAGATCCTAAAAAAATTAAATCTTCAATAAATATTACTCCAAAGAATTTAGAAAAATATTGCGGTGTTCCTAAATTTAAATTTGGTGAGGCTGATGTTGAGGACATTGTGGGTAAAGTTGCTGGGTTGGCATGGACTGAAGTTGGCGGTGAGTTGCTAACAATTGAATCGTCATACGTGCCTGGGAAAGGGCAGGTAATTAAAACTGGTTCTTTGGGCGACGTGATGCAGGAATCCATTCAAGCCGCTTTAACAGTTGTGAGATCTAGATCTGAAAAATTAGGTATCCCTGTTAATTTTTATGAAAAATTTGATGTTCATATTCATGTTCCTGATGGAGCCACTCCCAAAGATGGACCCAGCGCAGGGGTTGGAATGTGCACAGCAATGATTTCAGTTTTCACAGGAATACCTGTGAGATCAGATACTGCCATGACAGGCGAAATCACATTACATGGCCAGGTAACAAAAATCGGTGGCCTGAAAGAAAAGTTATTAGCTGCTAAACGTGGAGGTATAAAGAGAGTTATTATACCGGAAGATAATGCTGCCGATTTGAGAGAAATACCATCTCAAATTACACATGCATTAGAGATTCTTCCCGTGAGATGGGTTGATGAAGCTATCACTCAAGCTCTTACTTCCGAACCAAAACCAATCAAAAAAAGAAGAAGTTCTAAAAGTCTTAGCAAACCAAAACCATCCAGCGCTAGAACAACTTCTAGAAAACCCCATTAGAATAGGTTTTAAAGCTTGACATTTCTTCTGTGATAGCTTTTCATAGACCTAGGTACATTAATTAACCAGAGGAGAATTCAATGAATAAATCAGACTTAGTGGATGCAGTTGCTTCATCAGCAGACGTTACCAAAGCTTCAGCTGGAAGAGCTGTTGATGCGGTTTTAGATTCAATCGGTGATGCGTTAGGTAACGGCGATACAGTTTCGCTTGTAGGTTTTGGAACTTTTTCAGTAAGACATAGAGCTGCTAGAGAAGGAAGAAACCCACAAACAGGTGCTTCAATGCATATTGCAGCATCAAAAGTTCCAGGCTTTAAAGCTGGCAAAGGATTAAAAGATAAAGTTAAAAACTCTTAATTAACTTTAGATATAAAGGTCTTTAAAAAAAGGGTGCATAAGCACCCTTTTTTTATGTATGATTGTTAGCTTTTAAAGAGGATGAAGTTCAAATGTTAGAGTCACTAAGAAACTTTCTGTCAGGTAAGCGAGTTATAGTTATTACAGCTCTTCTTGCGATACCATTTGTATTTCTGGGCTCACAGTCTTTTGGCACAATTTCTGCAACTTATGGAACTGTGAATGGTGAGCCTGTATCTCAGATGGATTTGAACCTTGCAACCAATCAAGTCTCCCAAAGACTTAAATCTATTTATGGAGAAGATTTTTCTCTAGACGATTTAGATGAAGAAGTTTCTGTTGGGTTAATTAAAAATGAAATTATTAATCAAAAAACTCTTCTTTCTCAAACCAGAAAACTTGGTTTGATCGCTTCTGAGAAAACAGCAAAACAAGAAGTTATAAACATTGATACTTTTCAAGGCGAAAATGGCTTTGATCAAATGCTTTTTGAATCTACTATCAGGGCTAACGGTTGGACTCCCGAAGAGTACATTGAGCTTGTAAAGGAGACCCTATCATTAGATAAACTGGTCTCAGCTATGGGGGTCACTGCTTTTCCAATTGATTCTGAAATAGAAGGCTTAGCCTCGATGCTTGAAACCTCCAGAGACATAAACTTTATCAAAGTAGATAAAAATATACTGGTCAGCCAACAAGAAGCTAGTCTTGAAGAAGGGCAACAATTTTATGACAACAATCCTTTTTTATTTCTTTCTAAAGAGCAAAGAGACTTCTCATATCTTGTTCTAACTTATGATGCATACAAAGAGCAAGTTCAAGTTCCTGAAGATTACATTGACGAGGCTTATGCAGATTACTTAAGCAACGTTGAAGGGCAAAGACAAAATCGAATTTCTCATCTTATGATCGAAAAATCTAACTATGGAAGTTCATCCCTAGCTTATGAAGCAATTAATTCTATATATAAAAGCATTCAATCAAAAGAAGTTTCATTCGAAGATGCAGTATCTAAATCTAGCGAAGATCTAGCCTCGAAAGATTCTGGCGGTGATTTAGGCTTATCATCCGGCGATGCTTTCCCTCAAGAGTTTGAAAGTGCAATACTATCAATGCAGCTTAACTCCATAAGTTCAATTATTGAGCTTGAGGACTCATTGCATATACTAAAATTAACCGAAGTCATTCAACCCCAAATTAAAACTAAAGCAGAAATGTCTCAGGAGCTTTTAAATGAACTTGTTGATGCTGAAGCATTGGCTTTGATGCAAGATGATTTTCTTGCATTAGAATCATTAGTACTTGAAGGAGTTACTTTAAATACTTTAGCAGATTCAACTGATGCTGAAGTTCAAGTTACTGGTTTGCAGGATATTGAAAGCGTTGAATTAAATGGGTTTGCCAATATTGCCTCGTCACAATTATTCGATTCTTCAGTTTTGCCAAACAAAATTGAAATCTTCGAAGGCGATGAAAGCTATGCTTTTGTGATGATGACCCAGGCACTTCAGCCAGCTGTTCAACCTTTTACTGATGTTGCTGACTTAGCCATTCAAGAAGTGCGCAATGAGAAAGCAAACATGATTATCAATGATTTTGTAAAAGATGCAGAAGGTGTGATTGATGGTGAGAACGCATTACCCAATCTAAATGCCTTTTCACAAGAAAGCTATAAGGCTGTAAAAAGATTTTCTTCATTACTTCCATCGGAGATAATTAATTCAACATTTGAATCACCTTTAGGCACTTTGGTTGAGAACGAAGCATTTAATGGGGATCGATATTGGGCAAAGTCCTCAAATGAGTCTGTACCATCCAAGGAAGAGCTTTCAGAGTCAGTTGAGCAATATCAGAGTTTTTATAATGAAAGCTTAACTCAGCAGTTTTCAGGATTTATTGATCGAGCCTTTAAAGAAGGTCAAATAGTTCGTTTAGAAAATCTTACCTCTAATTAATCAATATACTCTTCTAAAGACATGGCGGCTGTATTAAAGCCTCCATCCACATAGGTAATTTCACCCGTGACTCCGCTGGCAAGATCTGAGCATAAAAAAGCCGCAACATTTCCTACCTCTAGAGTTGTAACAGCTCTTCTTAAAGGAGCTCTGTTTGCATAATTGGTTAACATTTTTCTGAAGTTTTTTACTCCCATTGCGGCCAGGGTTTTAATGGGTCCAGCTGATATTGCATTAACTCTTATTCCATCTGGTCCCATAGCAGCGGCAAGAAATCTTGTATTTGCTTCCAAGCTTGCCTTAGCAAGGCCCATCACATTGTAATTTGGCAGAGATTGCATAGACCCTAAATAGGTCAAAGTTAAGAGAGCCGAATTTTCATTTAGCATTGGTTTTGCTCCTTTAGCCATAGCAGTAAAACTATACGAACTAATATCATGAGCAATTTGAAAACCCTCTCTTGTTGCAGCATCCACAAAATTACCCTCTAGTTCATTTGCTGGGGCAAAGCCAATAGAATGAACAAAGCCATCAAATGACTTCCATTTTTTTGAGAGCTGCTGGTACATATTTGCAATACTCTCATCTGATGCAACATCACACTCAAATAATAAATCAGAGCCAAGTTCTGCCGCAATCTTTTCTACATTGCCTTTTAACCTTTCGCTTTGATAGGTGAAAGCTAACTCAGCTCCTTGAGCATGCATTGCTTGAGCTATACCAGCAGCTATAGAGTGTTTATTAGCAAGCCCAGCTATTAGAATTTTTTTATTTTTTAACATTATATTATTTTCTTCCTACTACCTATCTTTTATTAACATTATATATGAGTTCCATAATCATTAATAAATCGAGATAATGGAATTGATAAATAAAAAAATGAATTGAGATATATGCTTGTTTCTTATGATGAATCAAGCATATAATCGTTGAACGCACGAGTTGTGAATCTTCTCGTGTATTTTTAAAACTTAGGAGTATTTTGAAATGATTGACTTAAATAAATATTTATTCAGTGCTTTTGCAATAATCTCTTTATCGGTTCCTTTAGCAATTGCTCAAGATTCTGATGATGATGTTGAAGAAGTCATTGTAACTGGATCAAGGATTATTGATCCTAACATTATTAGTTCTTCCCAAATCGCAGTCGTCGATGGGCAAGACATAATTAATGCTGGTGTAACTAGGGTTGAGGATTATCTTAATGATATGCCTCAGATTTCTCCTGGGCAATCCATCACTAATTCTAATGGTTCTAATGGTACTGCTACTGTTAACCTGAGAAACCTTGGCTGTTCAAGAACATTGGTTCTAATGAATGGAAGAAGAATGGTTCCGGGAACAACAGGTGGCGGAAACTGTGCTGACCTTAACACTATTCCAACACTACTTTTAGATAAAGTTGAAGTTTTAACTGGTGGTGCATCCTCTGTATACGGTTCAGATGCGGTTGCCGGTGTTGTTAACTTTGTTTTAGATGATGAGTTTGTAGGCTTTAAAGCTGCTTATTCTCATGGTTTCTACAATCATGAAAATGATAATAGTTCTCTAAGAGCGTTGGTCAAAAGCTATGACTATGCGCAAGCACCAAGCGATGTGCAAACTGGAGACACTGGTAAGTTCTCTATTGCATTCGGTGGCGAGATTGATGGTGGCAGAGGTCACGTTACAGCATTTATGGAGCACACTGATACACAACCTATACTCCAAGGTGACTTTGATATTAGTGCTTGTGCCTTAAGTGGTGGTACAACTCGATGTGGTGGTTCATCAACAATTCCTCCAGGAAGATGGGCTGACTTTGGTGGTTATGGCTCTGCTGGGTTTGTTAATATAGATCCATCAGTTACTCGTTTAGACCTTAAAGTTTCTGGAAACGATTTCGTACCAAGAGATGGTCAAACATACAACTACAACCCAACTAACTTCTTCCAAAGACCTGATGACAGATTGAATGTAGGTTTCTTTGGTAAATATGAGATTACTGATAATGCAGAGGTTTATTTAGATTTTACTGCTATGAAATCTGAGTCTAATGCTCAGATAGCATACTCAGGAACATTTGGTAACATCACTCATTTGCCATGTTATAACGGCTTGTTGTCCGCACAGCAGTATAAAGTGGCGTGTAGTGATTGGACAGGAATGGGTGGTTCTCATGCACCTAATTTTGCAACCGGAGCTGAAGCTTTATCTTATATAAATAGCTTAGATGCCTCAGTAGCTGCTGGTACAATTATTGATTATAGAGCTCCTTTGTATTCATTGAAAAGAAATGTTGAGGGTAATCCAAGACAAGGAATTCAAATGTACAAAAGCTATAACACAACCATTGGTTTGAGAGGTGATATTAATGATGATTGGTCATACGATGTCTACTTTCAAAACTCAGCAGTTAATTATGCCAACGAATACAGAAATGACCTTTCTGTAACTGCGATTAATCGAGCTGTAAATGTTATTAATGTTGCAGGAGTTCCGACTTGTGTTGCTAAGCTTCAAGGAATCGATGCAAACTGCGTTCCATACAACCTCTTTCAAGGTGGATTACCTGGCGATCAGGGTATCCAAGGTGTAATCGATGGTGGACAAACTGCTCAAGATTATTTAGCTAAATCAACATTTATCAATGGTGATGGAAAGCAAAAAATTCTTTCAGGTTATATTACTGGTGATACTGGATTTACAATTCCGGGTGCTCCTGGTTCAGTATCTTTGGTAGCTGGTTTTGAAACTAAAGAGTTAGATACTGACTTTAGGCCTGACACTCCAACACTTCAGGGTGATAGATCTGGTTCAGGCGGAGCTACATTACCTATTGGTGGTATGTATGACGTAGACGAGTTCTTTTTTGAGTTAGGTATTCCAGTAACGGCTGACCTAAGTGTTGATGCAGGATTTAGAACTGCTGAGTACTCTACAGGTGCCGAAACTGACTCTAGCAAAATTGGAGCATATTGGACTGTTAATGACAGCGTATCATTAAGAGCCTCATTCCAGACTGCGCAGAGACATGCAAATATTTCTGAACTTTATTCAGCTGTTAGTGATGGCCTTGTTGATTTAGACAATGATCCTTGTTCAATTCAGCAGAATGGTACTCCAGCTACAGCAACTCAAGCTCAGTGTGCTGCAACAGGATTACCAGCAAATCTTTATAACACTGATCTCAATTCACCGGCTGACCAATACAACGTTAAAGGCGGCGGTAATCCCAAGGTTGCTCCAGAAGAATCAGAGTCCTTAACTGTTGGCGCAGTTATTACCCCTGAATCAGTACCTGGTTTAACTTTGACAGTTGATTACTTCGACATCACAGTTGAAGATGGAATTGGTACTGTAAGTGCTAAAACTGCTCTTGATAAATGTGTATCAACTGGAAGTGCTCAGTATTGTGGTTTAATCAATAGAATGCCTGGAACAGGTTCATTATGGTTATCAGGTGGATATATTTCACAGCAGCTAACAAACATTGGTGAAGAAACAACCAGTGGTGTTGATGTGATTTTTGATTACTCATTTGAAACTTCATATGGACCAGTTGAGGTTCAAGGTGTTACTACATTCTTAGATACATATGACATAACAGAGCTTCCAGGTGCATCACCGATTGCATGTTCTGGAAACTGGGGTGGCTCATGTGGAAAGAATCCTTTGCCTGAAACTTCTGGTAAATATAAGGCAACACTATCTACTGAATGGGATACTGATGTATCACTTGGCTTGAGATACCTTGGCGAAACAACAGACCTTAATTCAAATAAAATTGATTTTGATGCTACAACATATATAGATGTAACTCTTCAGCATATGCCTACAGAGAATCTTGTTGTAACATTTGGTATTAACAATTTATTTGATGAAGAGCCTGGTTACACATCTGATGCTGGAACAGCACCAGGTAACGGTAATACGTTCCCAGGTTACTTTGACGCCTTTGGTCAATACATTTTCTTAAATTTGACACTTCAATACTAAGAAAAGTAAAAAAATTAAAAAGGGGTGCGATAGCACCCCTTTTTTTATGCAAATCATTGAATTTCTAATTTCATTAAAAAGTTGACATATTGTGACAAAATGGCAACAATTACGGGAACTAACAAACTTTTAGGGAGTTTATATGTCTAAATTATTTAAATTTTCTTTGGTTGCAGTCCTTTCTTTAGGCCTAATGCCAAATACTTCATTCGCTCAGGAAGCTGAAGATGATGTTGAAGAGGTTATCGTAACTGGTTCCAAAATTAAGAAATCAGTTTTTGATAGTTCAAAGCCTTTAGAAATCATTTCTGATGCTGCCATTGAGAGGACAGGTCTTAACAACATTGGTGATATCTTACAAAGTATCTCATCTAATGATGGTAATGGTATTCGACCAGTTACAACTGCTACAAACGGCGGAGATGGTTCTAATGAAATTTCATTAAGAAATCTTGGAGCTGGAAGAACTCTAGTTCTTGTTGATGGAAGAAGGTGGGTAACAGATGCTTTTGGCTCTGTTGATATGAACACAATTCCTGCTTCTATCATACAAAGAGTTGAAATCCTAAAGGATGGAGCATCTTCAATTTATGGCTCAGATGCTGTTGCTGGCGTTATTAATATTATTACAAAGAAAGACTATGATGGTTTTGAAATGAGAGCTTTCACAGGTGAATATGATGCTGGCTATGGAAAACAAGATTCCATCAGCATGCAATTTGGAAGCACATCAGAAAAGTCTTCTAGCATTCTTTCTTTATCATTTGCTGCTCAAGAAGAAATTATGGCGGGTCAAATTCCAAGAGCAAACCAACCTTACTATGGTTGTTCTAATGTGCCAAATAGTGGTACCGGTCCTCAAAACTCCCCAACCAACTTAGGACCTAGCCCTGAACAAAACTCAGGTTATGGTAACTTTGCTCCTGCAAGCGATAGTTTTGTTTGCGGATCATCATTCCCTGCTTATGGTAGATACTTTACTTTAAATAAATACTTAGAGCCTGGTAAATCAGGTGCTTTACCTGAGCACTTCATCCCATGGTCAAATGCTGGACGTTATAACTATGCTCCAGTTAACCACGTACAAAATCCAATTGATCAATATTCTGTATATGCATATTCTGATTATGATATTTCAGATGACATGACTGCATATGTTCAAATCAACTACACAAAATCAAGACGTGATAATCAGTTAGCGCAGGTTCCAATGACTGCATATGGTGGAGCTGGACCTCAGTGGCAACTAAATAATGGTAGATTTGCTACTGCTGGTGGTTATTTCAATGTCTTGAATCAAGACACATCTTTTGGTTTTAGATCTATTGCTATTGGTCCTAGGATTTATAGTTATGACTATGACATCTTCGGTATAAGACTTGGATTGGATGGTAATTTTGAGCTTGGTGGAAACACATATAATTGGAGTGTTGGCACTCAAATTAATGATGCTCAATACGATAGTAAGTTGTACAACTTTGTTGACCTTGTTCACTTAGGAAAAGCAGTTGGAGACTCATTTAGAGATCCAGTTAGCGGTGCATTAACTTGCGGAACTCCAGACGCTCCTGTTTCTCAATGTGTTCCATTTAATATATTTGGTGGACCAGATCTTGGTCTTTCTGCTGGAAGAATTTCACAAGCTGAATACGACGCCATGGTAGATTATGTTGGATATGACGGAGCGCAAAATGCTGCCTTTGATAGCGATAACTACTGGGCTGAAATCTCTGGCCCTTTATTTGAGATGCCTTATGGAACAGCCTTCTTTGCAGCTGGTTATGAAAAAAGAGCATCAGGTTATGTTGATACTCCAGATGCACTCATTACTTCTGGTGGTTCTTCTACCAATTACAGAGAGCCTACATCAGGTAAAACTTCTGTTGAAGAATTTTTCGTAGAAATTAATATACCTCTTCTTGAAGGTGTAACTGGTGCTCAAGAGTTAGAAGTAACACTTTCTGCAAGAACATCAGACTACTCTGCCGGTGGTATGGTTGGATTTACTCCAAATAGCAATAATCCAGGAAAACCATCAACCAGTGAGATTGGTATCAGATGGAGACCAATTGATGACGTTCTAGTTAGAGCAACTATGGGTGAAACTTTTAGAGCTCCTACTGTAGGAAACTTGTATCGAGGCGGCGGTGAGTCTTTCCCACAAGCTACAGACCCTTGTAATACAGATCAATTCCCATCACAATCTGCTGGAACTCAGGCTAACTGTTTAGCTGCTGGGGTACCTGCGGGTGGTGCTGAGCAACCAACTACTCAAATTAGAGCATTTGTTGGTGGTAACCCATTCTTAGCCCCTGAAGAGGGTGAAAATGCTACCGTTGGTATCGTATACACTCCTAGCCAAATTGATGGCTTAAGCATGAGTATTGATTTCTGGGAAATTGAACTAGAAAATATCTTTAATTCAATTGGTGTTGGAACAGTTTTAAACAGATGTTATGTTGACTCTACTCAACAAGACGATAACTTCTGTTCATTTGTTACCAGAACTGGTAATGGTGGTCTTCAGACTGTTAGAACAGCCCAAGTTAACTCTGCTCTTCAAAATGTTTCAGGTGTTGACTTTGTAATTAACTACTCATTCGATGTTGAAAACTATGGTTCATTTACTACAGGTTTTGACATGGTTTATTACACTAAAGATGAATTTGCTCAAGCAACTACTTCAACTCCATCCGAGTCATTTGGTTGGTATGATGGCGGTGCAGACTTTAGATGGAGAGCTAACGCTTCTGTATTGTGGGAGTACAATGACTTCACTACATCTCTTAATTTTAGATTCCTAGACGACAACAAAGATGATTGTTGGTTATCTACATATTACGGATTAAATGATGATTGTTCTAATCCTGATGATGCCAATAACTTTGGAGACTATGGGTACAATCAAATGGAAGTCGAGTATTACACAGACTTGCAAGTTGATTATCAGTACAGTGATTCAATCAATGTGTTTATTGGAGCTAGAAACCTATTCGGTGAAGAGCCTCCAATTGCATACGATGCATTTGCTCAAAACTTTGACTTTGCATGGGATCTACCTGGCGGAGCCTTTGTATATGGTGGATTTAAAATCTCACTATAAAAGAGCATAAACTAATTAAAAGGCCGGTTTACCGGCCTTTTTTTTATATATAATACCCGCATGAAAACTAAAAAATTTTTTCTCTTATTAGTATTTATCTTGGCTGGTTGTAGTAAATCTGTTTCACCAGTTGATTCTTCAATTGAAACCGGAGTATTCCATTTTGGTAATGGATCAGAGCCTCAAGGAATTGATCCTCACATTGTTACAGGAGTGCCTGAACATCATATTTTAATTTCTTTATGTGAAGGTTTAACCATTCCCAATTTAAATAATGGCGGCAATCTTCCTGGAGCTGCTGAATCATGGACAGTAAGTGATGACGGTAAAGAATATGTATTTAATTTGAATAAGAATGGAAAATGGTCTAATGGAGACCCAGTAACTGCTGATGACTTTGTGTGGTCTTGGATGAGAATATTAACTGCAAGCCTGGGCTCTCAATATCCTGATATGCTTTATTACTTAGAGGGCGCTGAAGAATATCATACTGGGATAATAAGTAATTTTGATGAGGTTGGTGTAAAAGCAGTTGATAAATATACATTAAAAATTAATTTAAAAAATCCTACTCCTTTTTTTATAGGTATGTTGAGTCATTACAGTACATGGCCTGTTCACAAAGAAACCGTCTTAAAACATGGTGCAATAGATGATAGAAATGGCCAATGGACCAGACCTGGTAATTTTGTTTGTAATGGACCATTTCAATTAAAATCTTGGGAGTTAAATAATAAAATTGTTGTAGAAAAGAATCCTAATTATTGGGATGCTGAAAAAGTTAGTTTAAATGAAATGCATTTTTATCCAGTTTCTAATGTAATGACTGAAGATAGAATGTTTAGAGCTGGGCAGTTGCATGTAACCTCTACATTACCATCACAAAAATGCCCAATTTATATCGAAGAAAATAATCCTGATTTAAGAATTGATCCATACATGGGTCAATATTTCTATAGATTGAATACTGACAACCCATCTTTAAAGGATGTAAGGGTAAGAAAGGCTTTAGCATTTTCAATTGATAGGAAACTGTTAGTAGAAAAAGTTACCAAATGCGGTCAAATTCCAGCATATTCTTTTACTCCTCCAGGCTCAAATGGATACCAGCCAGATACTAAAATTCCGTTTGATCCAGAATTAGCAAATGAACTTTTGACTGATGCTGGTTACTCTGAAAGCAATCCTTTTCCAAAACTTGAAATCTTGTTTAATACTAATGAAGATCATAGAAAATTAGCTCTAGCGATACAGCAAATGTGGCAGCAAAATCTAGGAATCGAGGTTGAGCTTGTAAACCAAGATTGGAAAGTATACTTGAGTAGAGAAATGGTAGGAGATTTTCAGGTTTCGCGAGCAGGATGGATTGGAGATTATGAAGATCCAAATACCTTCCTTGATCTTATGAGACCTAATAGAGGAAATAATAAGACAGGCTGGGAAGATGCTAATTATGACTCAATTGTTGAAAGAGCAAATTCAATGAATGATCAAATTCAAAGATATGAACTACTGAAAGAAGCTGAAAGAATTCTTATCGATAATAT
>Ga0315316_10001238_pt1 | contig 17697 bp, 24 predicted proteins | sample M160m3416metaG_FD_203702 | JGI IMG/M metagenome (GOLD analysis project Ga0315316, IMG submission 203702) | Ammonia-oxidizing marine archaeal communities from Monterey Bay, California, United States - M1 60m 3416 | ecosystem: Environmental > Aquatic > Marine > Intertidal zone | place: USA... | reverse complement strand
CAGGTTGTCTATGCTGACAGTCACGCAATAGTTACTGGATCAACCACCGTAGCTCTTGATGATACGATTTTTCAGAACTCAGAAGGAGTAGAGATTATAACTTTAGCTATAACTCCAACAGCTTCAAATTCTATTTTAAAAATAGACTTTAATTGCACATTTGGTGGTCCTTCAGCTCAATCAGGACAACTAGGTCTTTTTCAAGATACTACCGCTAATGCTCTTTGTTCTCAGTATAATTACATTTATGGTTATGGCCACCTTACTTTACAACATCTAATGACAGCTGGCACAACTAGCGCAACTACCTTTAAAGTTAGAGGTGGAGCAGGTAGTGGAACAGTTACCTTTAACGGCTATAGCGGGGTTAATGCTGTTGGAGGAGACATACCACACACAACTTTTTCAATTATAGAATTTGGAGCATAAAAATGGCAACACAAATAGATAACATGGGTCAAATCATTGGCTGGAAACATAACCACCAATCAGGCATGACAACAGTAGACGGAGTTATTACTGAGTTTCCCGGTGGCATACCGTCAGATGAAGACATAGCTACGTGGAAAAAAGAGCACGATGCCCATGTTGCGGCAACTGCTTATGTTGGCAAACGAAAAGACGAATACCCAGCTATCGAAGATCAGCTTGATAAAATTTACCATGACGGAATTGACGAGTGGAAGAAGGTTATCAAAGCAGTCAAAGATAAATATCCTAAGTAATGGTTGTTGCTGAAACTCTTGCTGGTCTGGCTCTTGTTAATAGCGCAGTCAAAGGAATTAAAAGTGTTATTGCTACCTGCCAAGATGTTTCAGAAATAGCAGATCAAATAGATTCTGTCATTACAGGAACAAAAGAAGTTCACACAAAGTCTCATCCCATTGCTAATAAGTGGGATAAATTTATTGGTAAGACGTTAGGTTCATCAGCAGATAAGTTTTCGTTAGGTGCAATAGCAAAAGAAACAATAGAAGAAAGACTTGCAGAGGAACAATTAAACCGTGTTCGTTTAATGATTAACAAAAGGTTTGGACCTGATACATGGGATACTATTCTTGAAGAAAGAGAATTGAGAATAGAAAAACATAAAAAACAATTAAAGAAAGAAACTGCAAAAAAACAAGAAGCAAACGAAAAGCTCTACAAAATATTAGAAACAATAGCAGGATATATCTTTTTAATATTAGTTATAGGTGGTGTTGGAGCTTACATTTGGTGGGCTAGAAAGTAAATGGAATTAGGTGCTAGAGAATTAATGACCATAGGCACTGTGTTGTGCGGTTTAGCGGCAACATGGGGAATGGTAAAAGGTCAGATAGGTAGATTAATGGATGACCTTATGAAAGTAAATAAAGAACTAGAAGTTATACAAGCTAGACTTGATTCTAGTGAAGCAGGAGAAGCGGTAATGAAACACCAGTTAGGCATTTTAGGTTCAATGTTGTCTCCAGATAATCAAGAAAATAAAGCAAGAGAAGTAGAAGCTTTACATCATAGAGTAAACGCATTACGTAGAGATTGCGATACGTTAATGCACACACATAACGGGAAACACCCACCAATTTAAGAGCGTTTAAACATGATCTCACTTTTAGGTAGTCTTTTAGGTTTTGTTACTTCTACAGGTCCCTCTATATTTAAAACATTTATGGACGCTAAACAAGACGCTAGAGATAAAGAACATGAGCTTAAAATTATGGCTCAACAATCTCAAGATAGACGAGATGAAGCTTTAATAGAAAGTGTAGGCGAAGCTAATATTGCAGTCCATAGAAGTTCTGATGAACAAACTAAGAGGGCAAGTACATGGGTCGTAAATCTTTCCGCAACAGTAAGACCGCTTATTACTTATTTCTTTTTCTTGGAATTTGTGTTGCTTACTTTTCTTTCGGCTTTCGGTCTGATAAGTCTGGAACTGTTTCAACTCCTGTGGTCAAGCGAAGTAGTGAGCATCTTTTCTGTGATTATCTCGTTTTGGTTCGGGCAACGATTAGTCAGCAAGTGGACAAAGTGATAAATAAAGAAGGGATAGAGTTGATAGAAAGCTTTGAAGGGTTCTCTTCTGAACCGTATAAAGATGTTGCAGGTATATGGACAATAGGTGTAGGATCAATTTACGGACTTAACGGTAAGCGTGTAAAAGCAGATCACAGGCATATTAGCAAACAAGAAGCTTTGCAGTTAATGAAAAGAGATTTAAAAAGAACTGAAGTACGAATATCACAATTAGTTAATGTTCCTGTAACTCAAAATCAATTTGCCGCTTTATGTAGTTTTGTGTATAATGTAGGTTCAGGGGCTTTTCAAAGAAGTACAGCAAGAATGAAGTTAAACAGGTCTGATTACGAAGGATGTGCTAACGAGTTCTTAAGATGGAAGTACGCTGGTAAACGATCTATTCCCGGACTTCTTAGAAGAAGAAAAGCAGAACGAGAATTATTTTTAAGTGAGGACAAAGCATAATGGCATATAGAGCTATGATTAATAAAGTCTTAAGAAGGCTAAGAGAAGATACAATATCTGCTGATTGGATTGGAGCTTTAGAAGATTCTGCTGATGTAGATTCTTACCATAAATTAGTAGGGGATTTTATTAACGAATCAAAACAAATAGTAGAAGATGCTTGGTCTTGGAGTTTCTTAAGATCACTTAAGACTGTTACAACTGAATCTGGAACAGCTACCTATGTTATTCCTGATGCAACTAATAGAACAACTGTTTTACAAGTAATTGATGATACATCTGATTATCAAGTTCCTCAGTTATCTGATGCAGATTTTTATAAATATACTCTTGTAGGTACATCTACAAATGGCACTCCCATGTACTACAGACTTAATGGAAATTCCATTTCTTTTTTTCCTACACCAGCAGATGTTTATTCAATAAAGACACATATAGTTCTTCCTCAAGCTGACTTAAGTTTAGCTACAGACGTTTTAACGGTTCCAGAAGAACCAGTAATTTTAGGTGCTTATTCTTTAGCTTTGTCCGAAAGAGGTGAAGATGGAGGAACAGCTAATTCTGTAGCTTCAGCTAGATTTGGAACAGTTCTTTCTGATTTTATAACTAAAGATTCTAACAGAACTTTAAACGAAACTGTATGGTATGCCAGTTAAAGCTTTAACACCTATAAAGTTAGATGGTTTAGGCTCAAAGGGTTTAAACACACAAGGTAGTGCTTCTACATTAGGTCCTGAGTGGCTTACTGAAGCGTCTAATGTTGTGTTTGATTTCCAAGGTAGAATAGGTCCAAGAAAAGGTATTAAATCTATTTCTAAAACTGTTTCTCACCCTGTAAAATCTATTGGTGAGTATGTTAAGTCCGATAGAACTACAGAGTTTTATTTAGGTTCTAACAATGCTATTTATAAAAGAGATACCTCTACTACCCCAGAAACACTAACTGCTCAGTCTTTTGGGGGAAGCCCACAAACTATTTCTAATTCTAATTGGCAGTGGGTAAACTTTAATAACGAATTATGGGCAGTACAGGCAAGTCATAAACCAATTAACTTTGACGGTTCTACTTGGAAAGACGTAGAGGACTTATCTGCATATGCCGCTAATAGTGGTGTGACTACATTTAACCCCTCATGTGCCTTAGGAAACTTTGGACGTATGTGGTACGGAGGTATTACTGAAGACCCCGGAACAGTGTTTTATTCAGATAACTTAATTGGTGAAAAGTTAAATGGTGGGGCCGCTGGTTCTTTAAATTTAAGGACTGTTTGGGGATCAGATGAAATAGTAGGTTTTAGTTCTATCATGGATAAAATAATTATCTTTGGTAAAAACAACATAGCTATTTACAGTGGTGCATCTAATCCTGCTACAATGACACTAGACGAGCTTATACAGGGCGTAGGGTTAGCAGGTAGAGATAATATAGTTAACGTAGGTGCTGAAGTTTTATTTATGAGCTACGAAGGTCTACAAGCTTTGTCTCGTATTACAGCCACGGACGGTAAAGCACCTATAACTGATTTATCTATATCTGTTCGTAACTCTTTAAGTTACTATCTAGCTACTGGAGATTTAACTACAGTTAAGTCAGCTTATTTTCAAGAAGAAGGTTTAGTTGTTACTTTTGTTCCTGAGAATAATTTAGCTTATGTATTTGACTTTTCTGCTTCATCCCAATTAACAATACCAAGAATAACTATTTGGTATTTTATTGATCCTCCTTTGTGTGGTGTAGGTACTGTAGATGGTAATTTTATTATGGGAATGAAAAATACTATAGCATCTTATGATGGTTATTATGATGTAACAATTACAGATACTACATCTTCTAATGGAAGCTCAGGAGCCTGTAGTACAGCAGGAGGAACATGGGACGGTTCTAAATGTTGGAGTACAACAGATAATATTTATAACTACACATGGTCAACTACATGGTTAGATTTTCAACAACCTACAACGACTAAAATATTAAAAGAAGGTCTTTTCTACTATCAAGGAGGAAGAGGTTCTGCAACTGCTTTACAAATATATGTAGATTATGATTCTATAAATCCACTTGTTAAATCATTTAATTTAGCCGCTACAGATGAATCAGCCCTTTATGGAGTTTCAAGTTCTCTTTATAGCGTATCTAAATTTGCATCTAAAGTAGGTCCAGTAGAATACAAAGTTCCTTTAGGACGCACAGGTAAAGTAATTAAAATGCGAATGATTACGGAAGTAGTGGGAGATTTTTCAAGTTTAGTATCAGCTACGTTACTGACGAAACAAGGTAAGACAAGGTAAAAAGGAGAAAAAGATATGTTAGAAAGTTTAGGAGGTTGGGCTGGTTTACTGGGTGGAGGCTTATCCTACTTAGGTTCTAGGGCAAACGCTGATGCAAATATTCAGGCGGCTAGAGAACAAGCGGCAGTTCTTAATCAAAATGCTGATGCTGTAATAGAGGCTGGTACGCCTTATGGTGTGGGTAGTGTAGGTGGTACAGCAGAGTTTGACCCAGACAGTAAAACCGCACTGCTTAATCTTTCTCCTGAACTCCAAAGTATTTACCAAGGAGCCTTAAGCAGAAGTGGACTTTGGGGAGATCAATTAGCTCAGTATTCTGGTGATCCATTTGCCGCAGGTAATCTTTTTTATGAGCAAATGCAACCTTATTATGCAGAACAGGAAGATGACTTAAGGACAAACCTTGAGACACGATTGCTTGCTCAGGGACGCTTAGGTTCCACAGGCGGTAGAGATCAAATGTCTGCTTTAGAGGAAGGTATTCTTAAGGGACAAGCTCAAAGACGTAACCAAGGTTTTTCACAGGCTCAGTCTTTAATTTCTGCACTCTTAGGTCGTGAAAGTGCCGACATTGGAACTGCTACGGGTCTTCTTAACGTACCTATACAACAGGCTAATATTGGTAGAGGAATTGGAGGAAGTATAGGTAACTTAGCCGCTCAAGGTTTAGCGTCACGTAGTTCCGGTCAACAACAACTTGCGGCTACATTAGGAGCCAGTGGTTCAAGCATGGGAGACTTACTCACAAGAGCAGGGGGACTGTTTAAACCTCCTGTAAAAAATCAAGGTGTAACTCTTAATCTTCAAGGATTGAGAACATAATGGCAAAACTAAATAGTACAAATCTTCCTGATTGGTTAGCTCAGTGGGCTATGAATAGAGGTGCTATAGAAAACCCCTCTACTTCAGTAGCGTCCAGTGGTCTTTTTGACCAACCTGTAATTCGCAGACGTAGACCTGTTGAGAGTATAGATGACGGAAGTGATGATAGTTGGATGTATGAAACATCTCCTGTATTAGATTCATATCCTACAAGTTGGGAAGATGTCGGAAGAGACCTAAGTAATATTCCCGGTCAGTTCATGGAAGATATAACAGAATTTGGAAATTCATTAATAGACGGTGCTTCCAGTATGTTTAAAGATGCTGGAAAATCTATAGAAAAAAGTACAGAACAAAAAAAAGAAACAGGATTATTAGGTACAATAAATCAATTACCTGATACTATTATGAGGGGTCTTCTTGGGGACACAACAGTTAATTTTTTAGACAAAGTAGGAAACCAAGGAAGTACAGGTAGTTTTATGAGAGGGGCTAATGATAAAACTTTACCTATGAGTGCTAGAGTTGCAGGTGGTTTAGGAGCAGGTATGTCTTTGTTAATGCCGGGAATGGGGGCAACAGGCGTAGGTCTCTTTGGTGGTATAGCAAATGCTATGGGATTTCATCACGATTTTGACCCAAGGTATGAATCAAACTTATCTTACAATCCCGAATCTGGAAGAATATCTTGGGATTCAGCTTCTCATCCCGGAGGTGGTGGTCATCAATATGGTGATCTAAACAATCAAAATTTTTTTGAGGCTAACCCAGATCAGTATTTTAAGGTTGATGGAATGGGTTACATGACGGGACGGGATTTAGCTACAGGAGCTATTCCGTGGGAGCAATTCGATCAAGAAATTGTTTCAAATTTTGATGATTATACAACAGATTTTAACACTAATACCCCATTTGGTTTCCAAGATTTTGGACAGGGAGATCATAACGTAACAAACCAACAAGCCCTTGCTCAGTATAATCGTGATGGTACAGGAGCTATACAAAACGAAGCAGGTGCTATAGCGGAAAGGTCTGATGTAGGTTATAATAGACAACAAACAATAGCTAATGTAATAGCAGATTTTACTAACGAAGGAATAGACATGGATTGGGATAGCACAGAGGCTAGTGATTTTTCTGGAGTAGGTGATGATGGTTTATCGTTTGATTGGTCTGATGATGATTGGACACTATAATAATACAAGGAGTGATTTATAATGGCTAGTAAATTTGCAGGATTATTTGGTGGAGCTTCACCGGGGGACATAAGAAGTCTCATGGAACAGGAGAACCAAGCAAGAGTGCGTCAAGCCTTCCTAGACCAAACAAAAGCAGGTGGTGGACCATTAGCGGCTAATGCGGCAAGATACCGTGAGCAGGGCCTACAGGGGCTAGACAGGATGCTTGGAGCAGGTGCAGGTATGATGGGTATGGAAATACCTCAAGACCCTCGTATGGTCAGAGCAAGCAAAAGAGAAAAAGACAAGAATGAGATTTTACGTGTTCTTGATGGTTATATGACAGATGATGATGTAATAGATGAGCAGGAAATGCAACAGGGCTGGTCTTTACTTATGTCAAGAGGGTATCAAGACGAAGCCAAAGAGTTTAGAGCTATGGCTGAAATGATGGCAAGAAAAGAGATTGCTAAAGGTAAAGCATCAACTGATAAGCGTTCTCTTAGTAAAACTAAGTTAATTCAAGATAGAAACGGTAATAAGTATTTTACACGAATGGAATCTGTAGGTGGCGTAAACAAAACTATTTACGCCCCTCTTAACGCAAACGCTCCAAAAGTTCCTGTAGGCACTGGTGCTGAAATACAAGTTATTGATGATAATGTAGGGCAAACAGGAGATGTAAAATTAAAAAGAGCATTAGAAAAAGCTGGGTTTAAATCAGACTTAAATAAAGAAGAAGCAAAACTTAAACAAAAACTTGCAGTTGAAGAGGCTTTATTAAAAAAGAAAAATGAAACTCAGTTTGAAACTCGTAATAAATACGTAGCCGCTGGTGTAAAAGCTAGAAGATCGAGGGAAAATGTAAGTACAGCTTTAGCATTATCAAAAAGAGTTAAGACGGGTGGTTTAGCTAGTGTTGAAGCTGATGTAAAAGAATTTTTTGGAGTTCTTCCAGCAGACACTGGTGACTTTAATTCTAGAACGGGAAATTTAATTTTATCTGTTTTAAAAGATTTATTAGGAGCAAGGCCTACAGACGCAGATTTAAAATTTTTAGTTAATAAAATGGCTGGTATGGTTAAATCTAAAAAAGTAAATATACGATTATTAGAATCTGCTTTAGATAAAATAGACAACACTGTTGCTATAGGAGATTGGTGGTCGGAAGAAAAAAATGCTAAGAAAAATTTAAGTGATTTTAATGTTTCATTAAGTAAAAAAGGAGTAGGAACTCCTAATAGTAGAACTTCTCCTTTACAGTTACCTTCTGGTAAAAATTTTAACGAATGGTACAACTCTTTACCCCGTGGTAGTTTTTATGCAGACCCAAGCGGTAAAGCAAGGGAGAAAAAATAATGGGTTGGCAAGATGATGCAATAGTTACTGCTCCTGTTACTCAAGGAGGACAAGAACCTTGGAGGTCTGATGCGTTAGTTAATATGCCTCCAGATAAAAATACTGCATTAGATTGGCTAAAAAATAACATGGCTACTCCGGGTGGAATAGGGGGGTCTATTGCTGGAACAGTTATAGGAATAAAAGGTGGTCCACCGGGAATGATAGCTGGTGGGATTATTGGCGGTGCTTTAGGGTCAGGAGGAGGTTCTATTGCGTCTGATGTAATGATGGATCGTGACATTAACTTTACTAAAGCCCTTACCGAAGCTGGTATTTCTTTAGGTATTGATCTTACTACTTTTGGATTAGGAAGATATATAGCCAGACCTGCATTTGAATGGGCTAAAGCCGCTTTTAAGAAAGGTACTCCTGTTGAAGACATAGCAACAGAATTAGCAAGAAGGGCAGAAGAGGCTAAAAGAGCAGGGATGACTGATGACGCTATTGAATCCCAAGAAATATTAGCTGAAAGAGGTTTATCTTTAACTCCTTTTCAAGCAGGTCTTGGAGGAAAATGGGATATAGCTAAAGAACTCATAGGTAGAACTGGTATTCTTTCTAAGAATGTTTTTGATGGACAAAGTAAACAAATTAGAGAACTTGTTCAAGAAAGAATGGCATTAGTTTCTGGTAATCAAACAGGTTTATCTGATGATTTAGTAGGGCAGGGTGTATCACAGGCTTGGCAAGCAGGGAGAAAAGCTTTAAATAATTCTTACGGAGAGTCATTAGATAAAATAGGTAACCTTGTTGCAGGTGGAAAGTTTAAATTATCAGTTTTGTCTGATTCTATTGATAACTTTGTTAAAAAGAACTCAGACGAGTTAGGGGATTCAGAACTTTCTAAAGAAACAATGAGTATAATTTCAGATTTAAAAGGGAGATTAACGGGAAATACAGTAGCTTCTGGACGTTATTTAATACAGTTTGAAAAGCGTTTAAACGGTTTAATAGAAGAAGCTTCTAAGGACAGCACTAAAGCAGTAACTGAACTTCAGTTAGTCAATTTAAAAAAAGAAGTCCAAGGTGTTATTTCTCAACAAATGGACAACATGGGTAAAATGTCACAAAAAGCTGTGGATGCTGGTACACAGTACAGAAAGTTACAGTCAGACTATAGTGGTGTTATAAATTCTTTATTTCCAAAAATAAACGATACGTTTGTTAAATCAGCAAAACAAGAATCATACGTTTCTTTGGGAGCTATGTTTGCTCGACCCGGAAAAGTACAAAATGTACAAAAGGCTTTTAAATCTATTGACGAAGCTTATAAATTAATTACACCTGACGTTGCTAAAGGTATGATGTTTAAAACAGCTAAGGAAGCTAAAGATGCTATTGCACAAGGGTATCTTACAAAGACTATGCCTGACATAGCTAATGCTGATTTTAGTCTACGAGTTTTTAAAACAGTAGCTAAACAATTAAAAAATCCTACAGAAGCTAAAAGATTAAGAGTAATTTTAGGTCGTAATTTTGAAAGTTACAGAAGAACAGTTAATTTAATGGTCACGGCAAATAAAAAACCTGCTTCTGGATTAGCCTTATTATTCTTGCGTGGTAAGGAGTACGCGGCTGGTGCTGGTTTAGCTGGAGGACTTTTAACTGGTGCTTTAGATACCGCTGTAGCAGGTGCTAGTGCAATAACAATTTTAGGAACTCCTTACTTTTTAGCTAAGGCGGCTACTAATCCTAAAACAATTAATAAGTTAATTCAAATAAACAAGTCTCCTCCGAAGAAAGCTTTAAGAATAGGAGCTATGTTAGCTAATGATTTTTTAGATGAAGCAATAGCTGAAGGTATGCCAGATGAGAACCTAATGCAGATGCTTAAAGGATATGATAAAATGAGTACGATTGAGTAATGGCATCTTCTTCGGACAACATTAGAAGAATGATGGCTGAAGCTAAACAAGCTGAAGCTACAAGAAAAAGAATGGCAGGTCTCTTTGGCAAAGCGTATGACGAAATGCCTTGGTACGATAAAGCCGCTTTATATACCTCTCCTGTTCCAGTATTAGGAGATGTAGTGGGTCTAGGAGCAGATGCAGTAACTTTTGCTAAAGAACCTACATGGACAAACGCTAGTTTAGGATTAGCTGGTTTGCTACCTTGGGTTCCTTCTGCTGGAATAACAAAAACCATAGCAAGGGCTTTACCTAACGCTCCTAATTTTTTAGATGGTTTTTATTCAGGCAAGGGTGGTAAATTAGGGCAAAAATTAACGGCAGGTGTGGGGGCGGCAAAAGGAGCAAAAAACCTTTTTAAAGCAAGATATTCCCCTACTGGTAGAGGTTTGTGGAGTGAGGGTCTTTCTTACACAGATAATCTAGTAGCCAAACAAGCACTAAATGTTATAAAAAAAGCAGATCAATCTACACAAGAAGGAAGAAGAATAGCCAAACAAGCCGCTAAAAAAGCTATAGGTCAGTTTGACCAATCAACTTTAATGTCACGACAGATGAAGCAACCTTCTAAATTTCACAAAATTACTGAAGGAGTAGATAATGTAGGGTTTTCCCCTAACTTTTCTGCTGATGATTACGCTTCAGTTCTAGGAGGAATTAAAAAAACAGGGTTGAATGAAGCAGAATTAAATTCAGTTTTTAATGTAATAAAAACACTCCCTGCTATTGGGTACGATTCTACAAAAAAATACCAACTAGCGGTAAGAAGAACGTCTTCACAGGCAGGTGGAGATTTAGAAAGCCCTGTTAGGTTAAATAGAAGATTATTTGGAGGTTCTACTTTAGACGATTTAAAGAAAATATTTGGGGGTGTTAAAGAAAAAGGTGTGTGGAAACACGGTAAGTCAAAAAGTTTTAAAACAGATAAAGAGTTTTTAGAGGCATTACAAGAAGCAAAAATTGATGTTAAAAATCCAAAAGAAGTTTTAAAAGGGATGCCAGCAGTAGTCACTGGAAGTACAAAATCAGATTCTTACGTTTTAGGAGGAGTTAATTACATGACTTCTATTAATAAAAAAGGAAAATTAACTAGTTTTGTTAACGATGAGCATGACCTTTTTAATCAAAAAATGCCAAAAGGTGACAGGATGTTTACTGTTTCAACCCCTATAAAAGTAAACTTACTTACTAGTAAAAAACCTGTGCCTAAAGTAAATAAACCAAAACAAATAGCGGCTGAAAAATCAATGAATAAATTAAAAGAATATTCTGGTGTTGATTTGTCAACGCCTGTCCCTAAAGGAGTCACCAGAGAACAATTAAGTAGAATACAGGCAGTAGCTAATACTCCTTTTAAAAAGGATTACTCAAGAGTTGCAGTAGAAGCAGGTATGTTTGCACCGGGAAGGGCTTCTAAACCTGTAGGAAGAACTGATACAGACCCAGATAAAATGATAGAATATGAAAACTTAGTTAATCAATTAGACCTCTCAAGAGGTGGATTTGGAGTACGTTAAATGTCAATAAACTACAGAGGAATAACATTCTCAGGCCATAATAAGCCAAAAAGAACCCCTAATCATAAGACAAAATCTCACGTAGTCTTAGCTAAATCAGGGGATAAAGTAAAGTTAATTCGATTCGGACAACAGGGAGTAAGCGGTGCAGGTTCCAATCCTAAGACACCTAAAGAAAAAGCTAGGCGTAAATCTTTTAAAGCTAGGCACAAAAAGAACATCGATAGAGGAAATATGTCAGCGGCTTTTTGGGCTAACAAAACAAAATGGTAATGTTCCTCAGTATTTAACAGGTAAGGTAAATTTACATGGTAAAGAAATTAACGAAAAGACAAACAGATACTTTAGCAAAACACCGTAAACATCATACAAAAAAACATATGGATTTTATGAAGACTCGTATGAAGAACGGTAGTACATTTACAGCCGCACATAAAGCCGCAATGAAAAAGGTAGGAAGATGATTAAATTTTTTAAAAGTATAGTGTGTGCTGTTTTATGGCACGATCTAAAAGGAGAAGAGAGGGGAATATGTAGACGCTGTGGTAAAATAATTATTCCAATACGTTAATTTTAACAAGGTAACTTACGATACCATTAGAAAAGATAGCTAGACCTACGCTATTAATTACAATCAAAGCTCTATCGTTCCACACAATAGACACATAGGTCCACCCTATAATGCCTATAATGTGAAAGATTAAATTGTACGGGTATATGTTTTGGCTAGTGAGTATCATAGCTAAAATTAATATTATAGTAGATACCCACTTAACCTTCCATGTTAAATTCTTTTCTTTATTCACAAGATTTTTGACCTGTCTGTGGGTCTATAAAACAAGCTTCTGCTTGAGGTTCTTCCTTAACTTCATTAAGGATACCGTATCTTTTACCGTCTGCTCTGAAGGTAGTTATCCCTTTACATCCTTGTTTCCAAGCATTAAAGTACAACTCTTTGAACTCATCGAAGTTAACACTACTGCCTACATTACAGGTCTTAGATACAGCACTGTCAATGTATTTTGACACTAAAGACAGAACAGATAAGTGTTCGTCAGCACTAATGTCATTAGCAGTCCTACCTTCTACACCGTGTTTAAACGCATAGTCTTCTACTCTTTGTATCTGATGACCATCAAATTCCTGTATAGTTCTATCATAAAACAAACTAAAGGGTGGTTCTATACCTGAACTTACGTTATCTGCGGTCAAGCTTATTGTACCTGTGGGTGCTATAGAAGTCAGATGTGAGTTACGTATACCAAACTCTTTGATCTGATCCTGCACCCAAGGTGATAATGTCTTAAAGAACTCTCCCTCTGTGTATTTATCCTTTTCGTACAGAGGAAATGACCCCTTCTCCTGAGCCAAAGTAGAACTAGCCGCATAAGAGTAATCTCTTAAAGTCTCTAGGACCTGAGAAGTAAACTTCATAAACTTCTTTGACGCATATGGCATACCACACATCTCAGCGGCATTAGCAAGCCCAGTAACACCTAAACCCATCCTACGTTTATCTTTAGCTTCCTTCTCCTGCTCAGGTAAAGGGTATATAGTTCTATCTATGACGTTATCCATAGCTCTGACTACAGTATGTATGTCTCCAGTAAATAAACCAAAGTCAAACGCTTTATCATGTACATACTTAGTTAAGTTAAAACTGCCTAACAAACAAGCACCGTAAGGTGGCAGAGGTTGCTCACCACAGGGGTTAGTTGCTTCTATACTTTCACAATAGTAAAGGTTATTCATTTTATTAATAGTGTCTATAAACAACACTCCCGGCTCTGCCCAATCCCATGTGGAACGCATAATCATATCCCATAGGGCTACAGGGTCTACCTCTTCATGTACAATACCATCGAACCTCAAAGGGAATGGTTCTTTTTTCTCAAGACATTCCATGAACTCGTCAGTCACACCTACTGAAATATTAAACCCTGTGAGGGACGTACCGTCATTCTTAGCGGTTATAAACTGTTCTATGTCTGGATGGTCTATACGTAAGACACCCATCTGTGCGCCTCTCCTATGACCGCTAGAGGCTATTGTCTGACATACTGCGTCATATATCTGCATAAAGCTTACTGCTCCTGACGCTCTAGAATCTAATGACTTGATACGATTACCTCTGGGACGTAACCTTGAGAAGTCATAACCTATGCCACCACCTCTACGCATTGTCTCAGCGGCTTCTGTAGCTCTACCCATGATTGAATCCATACTGTCCTCTATCGCTCCACTAACGAAACAATTAAAGGCTGTAGTTTGTCTAGCCGCACCCATAGCGTTCTGCACTCTTCCAGCAGGTAAGAACCTTAAGTGTCTTAGGGCATCTTTAAAGGATTCAAAGTGATCTGGTGTGTCCTTAAGTGATTCAGAAATACGAACAACCTTACTATAAAAGTCTTCTCCCGTCTGCCTGTATTTAACCTTATCAATTTCTTCTGAAATAGGAAGTGTCATTCCGTAGTTATTAGTCATTACTGTATTCCCCTACTTATTAATTTCTATGTGGTTGTAAAAAATAGAATTACGCTTGGCTATTTCATCTGCTGTTACACGCTTCTCTACTGCATGGTCTGTGACTAGCTTATGAATACCACCCCACTCTTCGTTACGTTGCTTGTCTATGGCATCATAGTCCCACTCTTTATCACTTTGTCTACGCATCTATACTTTCTCCTTTAGCTTATTTAAATACCATGTTGCTTTTTCTAAGTCTTCAGTAGGGTTTCCTTTATGCTTGTATCTAATCATATACTTCATAGAGTTACCCTTGAGATACCCTAAGAACTCTTCTTTAGTCATAGACATTTCAATAATATCTATGGCTTCTACGTCAAGCATATTATAATGAGAAGGATTATTTACTGGATCATTCATCTAATTTTTCCTTGCTTGTCCATCGTCTGATTTTTTTTCAATAGGTACTTTCATTATAACACAGCTAGTATTTATATCAAACAATTTATTTGATTCTGGAGAAATATTTTGATGATAGTATTCTACTTTTGGAGCAGTAAAGTTAACACAATCTTTAAGTGTTATATAAGGAGGTGCTGGTAACACCTGAGAACCTATACTACCATCAGACATTATTAAAGTAACAATAAGAATGACTGTATTCATCGAACTCTCCTAATTGATCGGGGTAATGTTGTTGTCATACTGAGGCCTATGTATTTTAGAAAATTTAGGGTCACAGCTTTCTAGTAATAAAAGTATAGCTTGTTTTAAGAATAGCTTTTGATCTTCGTCAGCTTTAGCTAAGTCTCTGTTTAAACGCCTTACTTGTTCCATTCTAGCTACTAACACATCAGGAACCATAAACATCATACCGTCTTCGTTTTCTTTTTCAGAATCATCCATCTTCTTGCCCTTCCTCTTCAAAGTTAGTATTTACATCGTAAACTTCCCTTAATACATCTATTTTAGTCTCTACTAAATCATTAAATCTCTCTAATAAATCTTCAGTAGTTAACTCTAAAACTTCACAAATATAAATAGGATCAGCTAGTTCAGACACACGATTGAGTAATCTTTTAGTTGTTAAAGACATCGACTATATTCTCTAAAGTGTACCACTTAAGTCCTTCTTTGTCACACCATTCTGCCATATTCATTTTACTTCCCTTCCTTATTTTTTTATTGGGATTATAAAGTAGAAAAACTAACTGTTTCTTTTTAGGAAGACTATCTCTAATAGCTTTGTACTTCTGTACATCTCCCACTCTAAAGAAACCTTTAGCCTCTATTAAAATTTCAAATTTACCTTTCATCCCTACAAAATCAGGTATGTAATTACGATGAATAGTATAAGGTATCTTTTTAGTCTCGTAACCACAGAGGTCCTTTAAAACCTCTGCGGCTTGAGCTTCAAACTTATTACGATACCTAGGAGTTTTCACTAATTCTTAACCAGAGATTTTTTAGATACCTCTGCTTTAGATGGTGCTTTAACTTCCCTTACTAAAGCCTGTGTCATACCTCCTGTCTGTGATATAAAGGGACTACCATGTAGCTCCCATTTATCATTAAGAAGTTTAGTAACCATTTCTTCAAAACGATCATGTCGTGGTGTGTTAATAACTTTAAATTCTTTAGTAGCCATATTGACCTCCTATAGTAAGTATGTTTAAACAGGGTTAAGGTTAACTTCAGGGTAAGGTCTACCCCAACGATTCTTAGGAACATTAACTACGTTAGTTAAATATTTTGGTCCTGATCCAGTTTTGAATAGCCTTACTTCTGGGTAACAATGTAGTTTGTATTGGCAGTAGCCACACATAGTAGATAGTTTTACATTTCCTGATTTGCCATCTGGCACTGGATATGAACATGGAGAAGGTCGGTCTGCCAGCCCTACGCACTTTTTTACATGAGAAACACGCTCCTCAATATCACTTGAGTAGTGTTCATACATAGGATGTTCTGTGTCATCCAGATCGTATTCAAGTACCGCTAGAGTACCGCTTTGTTTGTCCATAGCTAACCATGCCCACTTACGATCACCTTCTGCATGAGCATATGCTTTGATCTGATCTACATAACCAAAGTCATCGTCTTTTGCTAAGGTTCCGTCTTGAAATTTCTTTATTCCAAAAGCAGTAGTGGACTTAACGTCAACCACAGTACCATCTATTTTACAGTCCATATGGCCTTTTACGCCTCCCACAGAGACTTCTTTTTGTTCATCAGTAACTTTATGTCCCGTCATACGAACAAGCATGAGAAGGAACTCTTCAATCATATGACCGTACATAAATTTAATCAATGTCTGGGGTAATAACTTTTCCCCTACGTATTTATTAGATGAATACCATTGTTGAAGATCAGGTTTCCCTACAGCAGATAACCTAAGATTACGGCTATCGTATCTTTTAGTAGAGGGAAGGAACTCTTTCTTCATAAGGTCCTTCATAGCTTCTCCGAACTTCTCTATCTCTGCTTCGGGGTCAACACCTTTAGCTGAGTTCTTATTCTTCATCAACGTATAGATGTCTTCTACTAATGTGTCTAATGTTTTACTCATATTAATCTCCTAGTGGGTCTCAGCCCAATTATTGCCTGTTTTATATTCACCATCTAAGGGGCATCTTAAGTTAAACTTTAGACCTGCTGACTTAATACACTCTACAGCCAACCATCCAAAATTATCTACTTGGTCTTCCCGAACTTCAGCTTGAAATTCATCGTGAATGTTACCTACAAATTTATAGTCTATATTATGTAGTATCGCATATTGATCTAACAATGTCAAGGCTTTCTTCATAATAACTGCACCAGCAGATTGTAAGAGAGTGTTTAAACTAGCGTGTGTAGATCGTATAATTAATTTCCTACCGTCAATACCTTTGAGATAACCTCTCTGCGAACTAAGCTCTACCTTCTCTCTAAGCTGTCGTAAGGCAGGGGTATTTGATAAGAACTTCTCCTTAAGCCTAGCACCTTCCTTCTTAGAACCGCCTACGATGCTACCGCACTTAACGTCACCAGCACCATATAGGAAAGCATAGATAAATGTCTTCGCCTGATCGCGGTCTGTAAGACCAGCCGCTTTCATATTAGCTGTATGTATATCACCATGTATTACTTCATTGGTGTAGTCTGCATCATTCATGTAATGAGCTAACATACGTAGCTCTAGCCCTGAAGCATCTACACCTACAAGCTTATAACCTTTAGGTGTTATCCAGCAACTTCTACATTCACCACCATAAGGTGAGTAACTAGCCGGAACCTGAGCCATATTAGGACTGCTGTGGGTCATACGTCCCGTTACAGCACCTATAGGATTAACGTAACCATGAACTCTACCGTCCTCCTCTACTCCTTCTAGCCATGAATCTATCTGTGCCATACGCTTTTGAACTAATAAATACTCAGCTATTAGCGAAGCTTCTGGTATATTCTTGACTTTACTAAGGACTGCTTCATCCACAATTACGTTACCCTTCTCAGTATGTTGCTTAGGGACCCATCCGAAGAACTGTAAGTATCTCCCGATCTGTTGTCTAGAACCTAAGTTAAACTCAGGCCAATCTATGCGACTAAAAGAACCCCCAATACAAGGCCTGTTATCACCGAAAAACCTAAGACCAACGTTGCTAAGTC
>Ga0315316_10001237_pt1 | contig 17704 bp, 14 predicted proteins | sample M160m3416metaG_FD_203702 | JGI IMG/M metagenome (GOLD analysis project Ga0315316, IMG submission 203702) | Ammonia-oxidizing marine archaeal communities from Monterey Bay, California, United States - M1 60m 3416 | ecosystem: Environmental > Aquatic > Marine > Intertidal zone | place: USA... | reverse complement strand
GGATGCGAAATTCATCAAACGACTCATTCAATTTCCGCCGTACCAAGTCATTTTTTCCAAACAGGTCCCGCAAGCTGCGAGCCGCATCCACGAGAATCAGCGTCGCGGCGTACGCAAGTGCAAATTCGCCAATCTGTTCACGTGACGCTTTTCCGACTTCGTTACGAATCACTTGCACAATTTCAAGAAGCGCAGCTCTGGAACCATGATAAGACACCCACAAATGCTCTACCTGTTCATCCTCGCTTGGTGAAAAGTATCCTCGCTCACGCGTGTCAAAGATGGACTGCAGGTGCGTCGCCGCGTCTCGCAAACTCATCATATGCTCCGCAACAGTCACCACCGTGCGGGCTCCGGCAACGTCCACACCGCTGACAGAAACACTTCGCGTCGATTGCTCACCCGTTGACTGTTCACTTATCGGTCGCTCACTCATCGAGTTATCCAAGCAAGAGAAAACAAAATCCCCAATTCCGCCGGCAGGCAGGGTGCCGCTGCACCCCGCTTTGAAGCCATCGATTATACAGAGAACGTTCGCCGTGAATGATGTCGGGAACTCACCAAAATGTTGTTCCTCTGGATGCTAAACCCATCAAAACAACTCGTTAACCGAAGAACACGCATCCCCGGCCCACCAAAAACTGCCAAGCGGGGCACTGCATCGTCAAGATCAGCTGCGTAACGCCCGCCTCAGCACCTTACTTATTCAGAAACACAAGCCACTTGAATATCTGTCACGATCCGCAATCAGACGCAATTCTCAGCCGTTCAGCGATCCAATGATCGCGCTAACAGAATTAGCGTTGATTTCGCTCAAAGCGTCCGGAAGCTGTTCGATCAGTCGCGTTGAAACAGTGGGGTCGTAGTAATTGGCAGTACCGATCTGCACCGCGCTGGCACCCGCCACGAGAAACTCCATCACATCATCAATGTTAGCGATCCCACCGATTCCAATGATCGGAATTTCGACAGCGCTTGCAACTTGGTGCACACATCGAAGTGCGATCGGCTTGATAGCGGGGCCGCTGAGCCCTCCCATCCCATTACCGAGCATCGGCTTTTTGCGTCGCCAGTCAATTGCAATTCCCAACACGGTATTGATCAAACAAACGGCGTCCGCCCCGCCCTCTGCTGCTGCCTGCGCGATTTCGGCGATCCTCGTCACATTGGGAGTCAACTTTGCCAAAATCGGCACGTCAGTCCGAGCCCGGGTCGCCGCGACGACGCCCCGGCAAGAGTCAGCATTGGTTCCAAAGTCCACGCCACCACTGACATTGGGACAAGAAAGATTCAGTTCAATCGCTGACACACCTGGCTGGCTACCGACACGCTCGGCAAGGCTGACAAAATCGTCCTCTGTCCGCCCTGCCACGCTCACAACCACCGAGGTTCCAATATCTTTCAGGTACGGGAGATGGTGCTCAAGGAACGCATCCACTCCATCATTGTCCAGCCCAATGGCGTTGAGTAATCCTGCTGTTGTTTCGACAGTCCGCCACGGGGCGTTTCCGATACGTGGTTCCGCAGTAATCGTTTTGGGTAACACTCCACCGAGTCGAGAGACATCGACGATCCCTTCCATCTCTCTCGCATATCCAAACGTTCCCGACGCAACCATGATCGGATTTTTCAATTGCAAGCGACCGAGCGTGACGGACAGATCCATAACAGAATTTTTGTATGAGAAAGAAATAATAACGAAGAAGAAACAAAAACAATGACGTTTGAAACGTGATGGCTAATCTGCAATCAGCCTGGCATCAATTTCAGCCAGCAACTGCTTGGCAACATGCGTTTTCGTGCCATGGATACTTGCCAACACATCCCCCGCAGGGTCCAACAATTCAACATCATTTGTAGCGGCATCAATTGCACTGGGACCATTGCTTACCATCAAGTCACAATGTTTGCGTTCCAGTTTGACAATGGCCCGAAAACGCTGGTCTTCGGTCTCCAAAGCAAACCCCACGACCCATTGGTCGTCGCGTTTGCACTGCCCCAGGCTGGCCACCACGTCCGGTGTTTCGATCAATTCAATCATCAACGGTTGTCCCGTTTTTGAAATCTTCTGAGTTCGAACCGTGTAAGGCATGTAATCGCAGGGCGCTGCTGCACCGATCACTCCATCGCACTCTCTGAATTTTGACTTCGCCGCCTGCAGCATCTCATCCGTCGTGACCACAGGCACAACGGTAGCACCCTCGGGATAGTCAACCACGACTGGACCACTGACCACGGTGACTTGATGGCCAAGTTCAAGAGCAGCTTCGGTCAGCGCAACTCCCATCCGACCACTTGACGCATTCGTGATGTAACGAACGGGGTCAAGATATTGGCGTGTAGGCCCTGACGTGATCAAAATGTGAGCCACAAGCCATCACTGTGTCAGAGTTTCATCGATCAGACGTTCGACATCGGCCGCCGAAATTGACATTTTGGCTGCCGCTAATGCGAATAGCCTCTTCTCCCCTTCGTCCAGCCGACCATCGGCCGCCATGATCCGAATCAAGTCCCGGAGCAAGGCTTCTCGCTCACTGGGCTCATCTGGAACTTCCAACCGCGCGCCGTCAGACAACCCCGACTTGATCGCAAGGGACAAGTCGTAATCATCCAAGCCGAGTTCAACGCATCGGTCGGCCACCAGGTTCACTTCTCGCTCACCCAGTGATCCGTCGGCAAAGGCCATCAGCACCAGATTCCGCAAGTGCTGCCTGCGTTTCGTTAGTTTTTCACTTGTCATGACACGATGGTAACGCCATCAATCCTCGTATTCCATGCCCCGCTGACGGCAAATCACTCAGCTCGCCTCAAATGGTCCGTCAGGCACACAAGTTCCCGACGCTGCCACCGAGGAACACTGCCACGGGTCCACACCACTTCATCGCCTTCGTTACCCCTCCAGCCGTGCCGCATCGGTAACCAGCTCGCGGCAAATTCCGGCAGGCAGGCGAAAACCTGCGAAATCACGACCAAAACGAAGCCAAAAGTGAGGCCGCGTGGAAATTCCCCCCTGCCACCCCAGCGAAAGCTCATAAAAACTGATCGCTGCCTGTAAAACCGCTGCTTGTAAAAATAGAGCGTTGGTAACAGAAGTAGCGTTTAGCCAAACGGTGCTGCAACCAGACGCTATCGTCTCACCACAGATCCACACCCCTATGGAATGCGTCAAGCCTGAACTTAAATTGCAATGACTGCGGCACCAGCGACGCTCGCAAAAAACAAGCGTCAACAACATGTTACCAGCCCACAAACAAGCACAAGCTACTGAGCGCGTACTGCCTGGGTGGCCACAATATGTGGCGTGCTCAATCCAGTCAGAAAGCCACGATTCCCGAAGATGCTGACTCGATGATTCAAGTGCGGACGCAGATTCACACCCGGTATCGGAGTGACATAAGCAAGGGTGCGGCCACTGTTATCAGTCAAGGCAAATGGAGGACTATTCGTGCGTGCCGAATAGACTTGGACGAGCGTGCCGGTTGCGTTGGCAACCTTGACGGCATCGCGTTGGGCAGGGCCCTGATATAGCGGTCCCGCATTGCTACCGGGTTGGCTTGGCTGCATGTGCGACGCCGGCAAGACCGGATACCTCGCAGCAGATGTTGAATTCAGAATCGCTGCGTCACGAACGACGACTTCGCCATCACGACGTTGTGCCACTTGCTGATACTGCTCAACACGCTCGAGCAACATCCGAGCTCGCCCCAAGGCTAGCGGATTTTGTGATGTTGTCATGAAACGATAAGCTGCTCTCGCAACCGGCGCGGTTTCCATGGCGGTTGCACGAGAAGCCATCAAACGCGAAAAAACCAAACCAAGCTGCTCAATGTCAGCTTGCTGTGCCTCGTTTTCGATTTGCGCTATCCGTTCCGAAGAAATGTAAGTCAGGGCTTTGCTGGCAGGCACAACGGAACTTGTGATCGGCTGGGTTGCCGCTGCCTGCATGACTGGGTTGGTGCCGCCCAACCCGAATGTTCCCTGCCCCGACAGCATGGGCCGACTGGCGTCGACACCCTCATATCGAGCAGAGGGAACCCTGCTCCCTGCATCCAGGCCAGTTGCTCGTGCGATGAAGTTTCCAACGGAAGGGCCTAGATTTGCAGTCAAGAGTGACGCTGGAGTATCAAGATTCAAACTCTCGCTCGGAGCAGGTGAACTTGCAGCAACCCAACTTGATTCAGCCGATTGTTGATCCGCTGCTGGTGCCAATGGTTCATCACCAACCGCAAGTAATTCCGGTTGTTGGACACTGCCTACCGCAGCAACTGATGTTTGCCTTGAACGGGAAAACTCTAACGCTCGAACGTTAGGTGCGTTCTGTTCACCGTCTCGCCATTGTTCGTTCAAACCACTTCCAACGGCACCTGAGGCGTTTGGGGCAGTCTGTCGAGAGTCGTCATTGCGAGCCAACACAGAAGGGCCGATCTCATCATTCTGTTCTCCGTCTGGATCACGGGTTGGTTTACGACGTGAACTGGAAACAGTCTTGGCTGACGCAGCATTTTCATCCATTACCGGACGATCACGCGGAAACACCTTGATGTTTTCTTCTGCTGAATCGCGTCGCATCAACGCGACTAATTCCTCGCTGCTGGTCACAATATTTTCCCGCTGAACCCAGCGGTACTCACCCGATGGCGGAACGATTCGGTACCACAATTGCGGCCCATCTGGCCCCTCTCGTTCGCTCCGCCCAATCACGGTCACAGGCTCACCTTTGGCCAACTGTACCTGCCATCGATATGTACGTGCTCGCCCAAGATGCGTCCCGATCCACGCGACTGTGCGATCTTCAATGATCACACCCTCGAGCTTACCACTATCTTTTTGAACGGTCTCTGCAGGTACCCAGCAGAAGCTTTCTTCGGGTGGACGAATACCAAGCCAACCATCATCGGTCTCAGCGTAAACCTGCAACTCCTGCCCCTGCCTCAATGGGTCTGTGCGGTAATACTCATCGGAAGGCCCACAACGTGCGAATGCTTTCGGCGTGGCGACATAAACCGAGTACGGCTCAAACGTGAGCTCACTTTGGTCGACCAGCACTGGATCCTCAGCCCAAGCTTTTGAGACTCCGCCAGACGGGCAGAATCCGAAGCCCAGAAGGCACAGGGTGATCAGGTTCAATTGCATCCATCGGCTGGGTGCGACGCGTCGAATCGGAGGCATCACGGGGTCGTCCTACAATGATTGGTACATGTTTCAGGTCTTTTCCATGTGATCGATAAACAAGATTCTGATGATCACACAAGAGGAATCGGCAAAAACCGTGTTTCACGGCGTGACACATCCCTTTTTGTCACTGATCAACATTTACCAAACGGTGTTTTGCCCCCTAGAATGACTCGAAGTCACTTAATGACGCTGACCGCTTTCCTATGGTGAAAGCGTTGCAGTCTCAAACACCAGCAGTTGAAAGCAACTCCTCGATTTAACGGTAAGCCCATGTCACTTTTGATTAGCTGCGAGGTTGGCGGGAACGCGGTTCCCGAGCAGTTAATTGATCCGACGTTGCGTGAGCTACTGTCGGTGCACGATCACCTGAATGCCAACGGAAATCACGCGGCTCCATCAGGTGGCGTGGCGTTGCAGCACCATCACAAGGGGGCTTCGCTGGGCAAACGAGGATTCGTGAAGCAGTCACGCAAGAAGATGCGACCTGGGAAACTGCCTGCCACACTTTCATGCGATGAACCTGCTGCCTACGTGGCCCAACGACTAGCAGGTAAACTTCAAGTTCCGCTGCTATTGAATCGTTACTCGCCTGACCTGATCGACGTTACCCACTCGCTGCATCATCGCAGCCTATTTCCCAAACAGACCCGTGCCTGGTCCACGGAACAACGCCAGCAACTTATCGAGACAATTTACGAACCGTATCGAGCGAGCGTCAAACAAGCGATCCAAACAGGCCTCGATCGTGCCGGATACCTGATCCATCTTTCAATCAGCACATTCGACATTCAGAAAAACAAAAAGATTCAACGAGCCGATGCTGGCCTGCTGTATGACCCTGCCTGTGAACATGAGGTCGATCTTTGTCTCGACCTGGTTGATGAGCTTTACGAAGAAGTTCCGATGCTACGCGTGCGTCGGAATTATCCGGGCCGCGGGACCACGGATCGCTTGACCAAAACGATGCGAACAGAATTCGCAGATGACAACTATTTTGGAATTGAGTTGATGCTCAATCGAGCGTGGGTAGGACGCCCACTGCCGATTCGAGATGAAGTGATCGATGGAATTGCGTGGACGCTGCAACTGGTCGCCGAACTGGAACAATCCGAAGCAGCGTGATCCAATCGGTTGTGATGAACCTGATCAGCGGTGACACGGCCTTCTGCTTCCTGGCTCCTGACATAACCTCGCACCTTGTTTCGCTCCGAAGACAACTGATCGTCACTGCTTGCAACAGTGACGATCGTGGACACGCTGTCGTCGGTCGCGGTTTCGGGTAGCCGTTTTATTCTGACTCCGATCCATTCCTGTCCACAATGGCTTCACGAGTCACATTCTTCAAAGCGACCTTGAAAGAACCGGAGCATGCTCGGTTCGTAAGTAAAACGTAAGCCTTGAACCCCGCTTGCGCGATTCATGACACGAACCACGCTCTCGGCGGTCACATCCATGTGCGCTTGGGTATAGACACGACGCGGGATGGTCAGCCGCACGAGTTCCAGTTTTGGCAACCGATTCTCTCCCGTTTTCGGATCACGGCCTGCAGAAACCGCCCCACGCTCCATCGCCCGGATTCCTGATTCAACATACAGTGCGGCCGCCAATGCCTGGGCAGGAAATTGATCCTGTTTCAAATGGGGCAAGATCGCTCGAGCATCCAGAAAGACCGCATGTCCACCGCAAGGTCGCACCAACGGCACGCCAGCAGATTCCAGCTTTTCCCACAGATACTCGATCTGCCCGACTCGAGCCTGCATGTGATTGTCCTGCACACTTTCGGTGATCCCGATGGCCAGCGCCTCCATGTCTCGCCCGGCCATCCCGCCATAAGTATGCAGACCTTCATATACGACCACCAACTCACAGGCTCGCTCGTAAAGTTTTTCATCGTTCATGGCCAAAAATCCGCCGATGTTGACCATCGCATCCTTTTTGGAAGACATGGTTGCCGCATCGGTCAGTTCACAGATCTCATGCACAATCTTCTTGACCGACGACATCTCATAGCCAGCTTCACGTTGTTGAATGAAGTAGGCATTTTCGGCGACACGTGTCATGTCGTGAACAATCAGGATGCCATGCTGGTCACACCAACGGCGCAACTCTTGCAGATTAGCCATCGAAATGGGCTGACCACCTGCCATGTTCACACAGGTCGCAATGCAAACATAAGGGATGCGATCTGCCCCCACTTCCTGTAGCAATGCGTCCAGCTTGTCGAAGTCAACATTGCCTTTGAACGGATGGGTTGAATCAGGATCATGCGCCTCATCGATGATGACGTCGACAAAGGTGCCGCCCGCCAATTCCTGATGCAGTCGGGTAGTGGTGAAGTACATATTGCCAGGAACACAGTCACCTTCTTTGATCAGCAATTGACTGAGGATATTTTCCGCACCTCGTCCTTGGTGGGTGGGCACGGTATGGCGATAGCTGTAATAGTCTTCGACTGTCTTTTGCAGATGATAAAAGTTGCGGCTTCCTGCATAGGCTTCATCGCCCATCATGATTCCTGCCCACTGCCGGTCACTCATCGCGCCCACGCCGGAATCGGTCAACAGATCGATATAGACATCTTCTGATTTCAGGAGGAACGTGTTGTAGCCTGCTTCAACGATCGCAGCCTTCCGTTCCTCCTCGGTTGTCATCTTGATGAGTTCAACCATTTTGATTTTGTAGGGCTCAGCCCAGGATCTTTTTTCCACCAGTTCATCTCCAGTTAAAGAGTAAAATCAAACTGCGATGACGGTTACGACGGAATGTACAGACACCACAGTAAACTGCGGCATTTCATCCCTTATTGCCAGAGTCGGCAAAGAAGTGGCCAGGAGCGGGCAGCGGTGAGTCACCCACGATTGCCACGCTGTTTGGAATGTTATCCAGACCGGAATCCCGAATCAAGTGGCGAAATCGGATGAACCTGAAAGCTCTCTTTGCGGCTTGATGATGGCTAGTCAACCTGAATGAGTGGAGCATCGAGTATTGCAGAAGACCGCACCGCAAGGAGGCCTGAGGACCAGCGACAAGGAGGCCTGAGAACCAGCGAATTTGTCAGCGGGAACGCGTCTGAATCAGAATGGGAGCAAAATATTGCAAGCGAATCGGCCGCGCTCATCCCGTGTCACCTCGCACCTTGCCCGAGCCCAGCGGATTTAGTCCGAGCCGATTCGGCAGTCGCCTTGAACGGCTCGCCCCGCACCGCCCCCCGTAACGAAATTCCCGTGCCGCCCCCCGTGCCGAAATTCCACAAACTGCTGGCCAGCCAATAAGACTCCACCAGTCACTTGCTGGGTGGGTGACTGAGCAAATGGACGAAAGCAGAAGATTTTTTCGGAGGCAATGAGCCGCACGAATTTCAGAAATAGCGAGCGTTGGAATCGCCACCAGCACCCGGTCCAAGTGCTCCCGTGATCGCGGAATGAAATCCACGGAGGCTTGGAAAGGGCAATCTACGCTCCTGAGCGTGGATATTGAGTCCGTACAGATTCGCAGAGTGGCTCAAACGTTGCCCGCCAACCAGACGGTGCGATCGCTATTTCTGAAGGGCAAAACAGACGGTTTTGGGATGTTTTCTGACGGTGCCTTGGCAACCACGAATGGTATCCGTAGAATTTCGCATGCAGGGTGAGGGAAGCAGCGGCATTGAGTGCGGAGACGCAATCAACGAGCCGTCGTGATTCTCAAGCCCACGGGCACCCCTAGCTCAATTGGATAGAGCATCGGTCTACGGAACCGAAGGTTAGAGGTTCGAATCCTCTGGGGTGTACTTAAATTGATGAAGGTCGTCGGAACCCACTCCGGCGGCCTTTTTCTGTTTCAGCTCTGTCGCCCCAAGTGCAATGAGATCAAAGGGTTGGCGAAATTCGACCGCCAGTTCGCCGTTACCCCACGTCGAGTTCGATAGCACAAAATCGAGTAATCGACGTTTCTCACTCGCGGCCTGCCTATCGAAGAGTTCTGCCGCTCGATTGGCCAGTTCGAGAATTGCGATGCCCTCCTGAAGGTAGCTCTGATTCGCTTGCTCGTGCTGTTCGAGGTTCTGTCGAACGGTAGCCTGTTCTTGCCGCCACTCGGCTGACTTCTGGTCGAAGAATTCATCTGACCCGCGGCCATCAGGCGAACGCTTACGCAGATAAAAGTACTTGCGACCGCCGGCTCATTTTTCCCATGCCACTTTGGACTACATCCTTCGAGAGTCCCTTTCGCTAAAATCCAGATCCAAGCCATTTGACCTTTGGCTGCACGAGGAACGAATAGAACCTTTGGTCACTGTCAAAATATGGATGTCAAAGCATCCTGTTCGAATCCGGCTCCCGCAACTTCAGCCCCACGGTAGCAAAACGACGCGACCGTGGGTTTTTTCATGCGTCGATGGAGAGATAGAGCCGCTTATTCCCCGATTTACAGAGGGTTTGCGACGGTGGTTGGGGGGTGGGAGTCTCTCTCTCCCGACGTCGCGCGGGGCCCGGTCTATTCACACGCCTGACGCCCGCGCAAAGCAAAGCTCAGCAAAACTCAGCAAAGCAAAGCAAAGCTCAGCTCAGCTCAGCTCGCAGCACTAAGACAACCTTACCGCTTCGAGTATCGCGATAAACCAGCATTCTCCATACAGATTCCAGGAGAGTTTTCCCGAGGGAAGCCGACTGGTGGCAGCGTGTTACATGCCAAGAAAGCGTTCAACACGCTTTCCATCACCATCAGCCAAGCTGAAGATCCCGAACAAGCCGCCAAGCAGTACGTGGAAACGCTGTAACGGATCAGTAATGGCACGGCTGCAATAGTTGAGCAAAGCGACACCAAACTTCCCGATGGAATTCCGGCGTTGGAGTTCGTCGCAACTTGGGTGACCAAACAGAACGCCAGGCAAATAACCCGGGCGTTGACCGCATGCAAAGACGGACACGCTGTGACGATAGCCACTCACACCTTGGAAGTGAGGCTGCCGTACAAGAGTTTCTTTTACACCCTGACGTTTGAGCCTAACGAGAGCATGGAGGATTAACCCCTCCGACCCCGCTTAGGATTTTTGGTCGTCATCGTTGGGAATTGGCAGGTTAATGCTCTGGGCACTTGTGCATTACACTCGTTACTTTTCGGCATCGACCAGATTCTGTTGAATGAATCCTATCTGTGTGGCTGTCAGAGAGTCTTTTATAATCTGGATTGCCCTTGTTTCGACGATGGCAGTCTGTATCTCGGTTTCGGCGAATTGGCCTCCCGCCTGCTGGAGTCTTCTCTCAACTACGGGCTCACCGGTTTTGATTGCGTCGAGAGCGAAGATCACCTGCGTACATCGCGACATTTTAGCCTGGCGCGTTCTAACCTGGCTACCGAGCAGTTGGTAGAGCTGGTGCTGCTGGGTTCGGTTGAGTGTATTCAGGAATGTACCGGTCATTTGTCCTCCTTTGCCGGCGTCTGATTTGCCTCCAAATAAGCCATTCGACCTCCCCGTGCTAGACGCAGCGTTTTGTGCTGCGGTGCCGGTGCAGTAACAGGCAGCCTTGTAGGCCAGTATTGCAATCGCTTCCTGATCCCTAGTGCCATATTTTGCCAGTGCGGCACGCACTTCGGCGATTGACTCGTTGTTTGTGCTGACTGCCGCAGGACTCGAACGAACCAGTAGCAGGAATTGTTTTTGTTCCTGCTTCAGTGATTTTGAGATTTCCGCAAAGACGCGGGCCTGGGCGATTGCGATGCTGATTTCCTTTTCACCCGTCGCTTTCGCTGCGTCGGCGAGTGATCGCTCAAAGATTCGCTTCGGTGGATTTTCTACTAAGAGCGATTGCAGCATGGTGAGAACTTTCTCGCGAAGCTGTTCATACTCGGCTATTTCTGCTCTTTGGCCAGTAACAAGTTTGCCGAGTTGGCCTCGTTGTTCACCATCGAGTCGGCTCAAAACATAGAGGCCGATATCGGTTTCGGAGATCGTCGGGTCAGGTTGTACATCACCTTCGGCTGCCACGTTTTTGTCTTTCAGTCTTTGCATTGATCCGAAGTAATCGGCGATCGAAAGCAACGATGTCTTCGATTGAGACTGCGACCCGGCTATTTGTTCAAGGGCACGACCGCAAAGCGAATCGAGCAACTTGACTTCGTCTTTGGACAGTTGCTGAAAACCGGGTGGGAGATGAGCGGCATGTGACTCCTTTCCGTTTTTCGCTTCGCCGCCGCGCCCTTTCCGGCCGGCGCCTTTGCCGCCTTTCATTCCTTTACCACCTGCCTGTTTTTGAGCACCGCCCTGAATGCCTTTTTGAGCAAACGTAGTGCTCTGCAATGTGGGAACACACACGAAGGTGATGACAAGCAGCAGGATTGCGAAGAGTTTCATTGTCATCTCGAGAAAGAAGGTTCATGCAGGGCACGCATCTAGCGTGCGCGATTCGACTGATGGTAAATTGACGACTTGCCCCACGTGCTGGGGCACAAACAGCAATGTCGGGGTAAGGATCAACACGATGGCAGTTGCGACCATCAAGCCGTACGCATGGCTGGTGGCCATAGGGATCAGGACGAGTGCTTGACGTTGCGTTTCCAATAAGATCGGTAAGACGCCTGCGAGGATAGCGCAAGGCCGCCTTTGCGTGAGTGTTCCTCTACTCTCGTCGGGAAGCCTCCATTTCTTCCGGCGTGATCTTGCCGTCTTTGTTGCGATCCATCTTGGCGAACATGCGTTCCGCGTTGCCGACGGCTTCAGTTCGTGTCAGGATGCCATCTCCATCACGGTCAATTTCTTTGGCGTGTCCTTTCAGGAAGCCGCCCATCGCACTACGTGATCCGACGCGTCCGCTCAGTTCGGCAGCGCTTAGCTTGTCATCTCTGTCGGCGTCATAGCCCTCAAACGCTTTGGTGGCTTCGCCAACGATTTCGTCTCGGCTGATGATTTTGTTCTTATCCAGATCAATTTCGTCGGCATGAACCAGGATCCAAGGTTGCCGAGGACCATCACCTGGCTGCGGACCCCGCGGACCGGCTTGTCCCAGAGGCCTTTCACCACGCGGCCCACCACCTTCGCCACCGCGCCGTTGACCACCTGAACCTCGAAATTCATCTGCGGAAATCTGGTCATCCTTATTGGTGTCCAACTTGCGTAGTGCGGCTGAGGCTCCGCGGAGTTCGGCCTTGTCGATACGACCGTCGCCGTTTGCATCCAACGCCGCGACAATGGGATCACTACCAGCCCTTCCACCATCAGGACGTCCGCCGCCTTCGCTGCGACCTCGATTGCGTTGCGGATCGTTACCCATTGGACGCTCTGCATTTCGCCGACCGTCGCCACCTGCTCCTTGACGTGGTGTGTAGTTTTCGGTCTTCGTCCCCTGCGAAGAAACAAAATTAAAGGTCGCTGAACCATTATCGTTGACGGTGTATTCGACGGATCGCGGGTCACCAAAAACTTCATAACGCACAACGAAACTCCCCGGCTTCGGCGCCTCAAAACCGACGATCTTCGCCCCTTTCAAACCAGGGAGTGATGGCCGAACACCTTGTGCTCTCGGCTGCGGGTCAACTTGCCCGTTGAGTTCGACGACTTCGCCATAAAAACCTCCGTTCAAATACGGAAACGTTTTTGTCGCGTGATAGTGATACTGGCCATCTGGTCCTTTGTGGCCGTTCAACCAATCGAGATTCGTTGGCGGTTTGCCGTTTGGATCGTTGTAGCCGTAGATCGGATAACCGTCGAGCGCTACAGCGATCGGATTTCCTGCACCGACCACTCTTTCCAGATGCACGGGGGCAATGTGATAGTGGTAATCATCCGCCCGGCCACAATGTCCACCCCACTGGTCGAGCTCACCGGCGAGCAACGTATCTGTTTTTCCGTTATTTTTGATCGGATTAAAGATCGGCACACCATTGACCGCCAAGGCGATGGCTCCACGAAAGAAGTGTTCCTTCGTTGACAATGGGTTCTTCGCAGGTACTGGCTGTAGTGGAATTCTCCATGCATTGCTGCCTGTGTACGACTGAGGCAGCGGAACCTGCTGTTGCCAGGCCGTGATGCCGGTCATCATCGAATGATCCGGCATGCCGTTGGACTCAACGTACAGGAAGTCGCGATCAAAACGGACGCTGACCTTATCTTTGAACGGATCGAACAGCTTTGCGATATCGGGCCGAGCCGTATCCTTTGTCCGACTTTGCACAATGAATTGAAGATTTGGCGTTTCGGTATTTAGTCGATTGACTCTTTGCTTTGTCTGAGGCGAAGGAGCATGCGAGTGTCCTTCGTGAGCGAGTAGCATTGTCGGAGACAGGCTTGCCGCCAACAGTAAGAAAGTTGAAATTCGGTGTGAGTGGTCCATGGCGTCTTTTCCACTGAACTGTGATTAATTGTAAGGTTCGCTTCTTAATTCGACCGGTTCGATCCTCGTTGCCCTCGGGTTCCACCTCCGCCTCGACGACCACCGCCTCCCCCGCTACGCTGCGGAACTACGTCGGTCAATCCACGAAAGTCGGGACGGTCTTTTCCATCGGGTGGCGATTTCACAACGGTGCGGAAGAGCACGAGGTTGTCGAGCTTGATATCGTCGGACCAAATGAATTTGGCTCCTGTGAAGTCATGTTCAAAGAATGGCTCTTTCGGCCCGACGACTTCCTCCGTGAATTCTTTGGCGCTCGGCCACTTGCTATCATCGAAGTCGATCGCGAACCAGTCCTTGGGGAGCGGGATGTTTTCGACGCGAGGATTCTTGACGTCGCCGTCGATCGGTCCCCATGAAAACTTCTTTGCTTTCCATGTGGCATTGGTCACGGTGCCGTCGCCCAGTTTCAGAATGAAGCCGCCGTCGCCAATATTTGTGTTGGCGTATTCCATGCCCGTTTCCGGATCCGCGTTGTCGATCCCCATGACTGCGATCGTCATGGGGTACGCTGGAAGCACATCCACCGAAACCACGTTGTGTGGCACGAAAGCAATCGAATCAACGGCCACCAACTCACCATTGACATAGAGTTTGAACGAGTTGTCCGCGTAGACATTCGCCTTGATGGTGTCTTCGATGCGAGGCTTGCGCGGTACTTGTTGTGCCAAGGACGTGGCATGGTATACAAGGGCGAAGCCAATCGCTCCCGCTATAAGTGCTTGGTTCATCATTGAGTATCTCTTGAGCTAAATCTTGCGTAGTTTGTCATTCGCTATACAAACATCGAGTCGAATGTCAGCCAACGAACCGTCAGAAGTGTGCAGATGAGGCATGCCCACCATGCTCCCTCCTTCGCGCTACGGTGTTGTCGCAGCGAATACAAAAGAAGCACGGCCATCAGCGTCACAAACGTCTTGAATGCGATCAGTCCCACAGCGTCATCAATCAATGCGGCACCAAGGGGATTCAGCTCTTTCATGTCGCCCGCAGCCCCGACAAGCATCGTCCAACTCAGATCAAGAGCGGACATTGCAGAGACAAGTGCCAGAGACCGAGTGACAACACAATTTGCAAACCCTTTCTCTGCTGATACCCCTTCCGAATCCGCCTTGCATTTCAGTAGATGTCCAAACGCCAAGACCACCAGCAGCATGCCTACCACAGATAGCGGGTAGGCACTCGATTGCAAAGTCATTCTGGCTGAGCTCTGACTGGCATAGCTTTCCTCAATGGTCCGTATCTCTGCCAGAAAATTGGCTGTTCGCTCACGTAGTTCCCGAGGGCAGTCGAAGTCTCTGACGAACACTTTCCAAACCTCTTGGTCGATGGACGCGCTATTCAGCCCCCTGACTCTTAGGTCGTGGATAAAAAATGAAGCTCTGGCTTCGTCATCGATCAGAACACTAAGCAAGTCATAGCTGTGTGCTTCGTAGATTAGCACAACGGGAGACCCTGCAAACAACACGACGACTCCACCGGTTTCGAGTGTCTCTCGCAGGATCCGAGTGGCTCGTTGCATCATCCGTCCATTGGCGAGCGACTTCTTGGTAGCGAGGCACTCGAATGACGACTGATCAAAAGGTAGATCGTTGATAAACAGTTGCTTATCATCGGTTCGAAATCGATAGGGGGCTTGGAGGTAGCGACCATCGACAAATACGAAGCCGCTCTCCACGACATTTTCGACGGTTGCACTGGCCGTATCGCGTTTCTCGTTGCTTGCAGTGTTTTCTTTGTCCGCTCCCGCGTCATCCTGTGCGTACGTCATTGAGACGAGAAGCAGCGAGGCGATCATGAAGAAACAACGAATCACCGGATTCCTCCCTGTTTCTTTCTGCTCCCGCTTTTCTGCGTCTTGTTGCGACCACCGCCGCCCTTGCGTGCGATCGGTGCTTTGCTCGGGTCATAGTTTGTATTTGGAGTCGCCATTTGCGCGTCAATATCGCGGAGGTACTTCACCAGCAGGCTATCTAATTCCTTCACTCGCTGAGGCATTCGCTGCGACAGATCATTTTGTTCTGAGACGTCCGCTTTGATATCGAACAATGCGAGCCGACCGTCTTCGTAGAACTTCATCAGCTTGTGATTGCCGAGGAACAGAGCCGAATGAGGACCGTCGCCGCCTTGATAGTGCGGGAAGTGAAATACCATTTCTTCGCGTGGGCGTTTGACGCTACCCCTGCCATCGCCAAGCAGGCCGGCAATGCTACCGCCTTCGATGCGCGGCGGCAATTTGGACACTGGAATCCCTGCCCATTCACAGTAGGTCGGATAGAAGTCGTAACCAACGACTCTTTCATGGCACCATGAAGCGGCCGGAATGCCAGGGCCTCGAATGATCATCGGACTGCGAATGCCGCCCTCCCAGACGCCGCCTTTGCCACCGGCCAAACCGTCGCGCGACCCTCGTTTGCCAACCTTGCCGCCACCCCCGCTACCATTGTCAGACATGTAAATCACAAACGTGTTGTCTGCCAGTCCGAGTCGGTCGATCGCGTCAACGACCATGCCGACTCCCGTGTCGAGATTCTCTGCGATCGCCGCACTGCCCACGCGTTTTTCGTCTACGCTACGGCCCATCTTCTGAGCGTATTTAGTAAGCGTTGTCTTCAGTGCATTCTGTGGTGCGTGCAACGCATGCCATGACATCTGAATGAAGAACGGTTTGTTTGCTCGCTTGTTCTTCTCCATAAAAGCCACGGCCCGCTTTGCCATGCCAAAGATGTCTGCGGGGTTTGGGTCGCCGTACTGGTGAGCGTACTCGTTGCCAATCTCACCATCGCCCTCGTCATATCCATGAGCGGCAGGGCCGCCGCCGTTAATATGCCATTTGCCGTAGTGAGCTGTCGCGTAGCCTGCCGACTGCAGGAGTTCACCAATGGTGATTTCCGATGCAGGGATCGATCGAATATTGCGGGGTTCGATCATCTTGTGACCCGTTTCCGCAGGGGCTGCCTTGGTCCAATGCATGGCTGCCGAACTTTTCCCTGTCTGCAGACTGATACGAGTAGGTGAACACACCGACGCAGGCGCGTAGGCTGCTGAGAACCGCATCCCCTGCGCAGCCAACTTTTCGAGATTCGGCGTGTCGACGATCGAACTCTTCGACCAATCAAGATCGGGGTGCATGGGAACAGAAAGCCCATTCCAAGCCTGGTCATCAGACATCATGAACACAATGTTGGGACGCTCTGACGCGTATGCAGCAGCGGAAACCATGAGTCCTAAGATCGCAATGTAGAAATGAATTTTCATTCTGCCTTTCCGTTGCTGCCGGAAGAACGCTTGCCTTGTCCACCTTTTCCTTGACCACCACGACGCTGCGAACTCTCTCCTCTTTGCTGACCGCCACGTCCCTTTGTTCCGCCCTGGCCACCACCGCCGCGAACCGTCAATTCCTGAGCATCAAGGATGCCGTCTTTGTTCACGTCCAGCTTCATCAAAGCTGCGACCGCACCCTCGATCTCTTTCGCCGACAAGGTGCCATCGCGATCGACGTCCAGCAATCGGAACAATCCACCACCGCCACCTTTACCACCGCCATTCCTTCCCTGTCCGCCGTTGCCGCCTCGGCGTTCACTTTGATCCTGCTGTTGCCCTCGCTTTTCATTCTCCTTCTTGCTCGTCTGAGCAAACGTGGGATTTGCAACCGACAGCAAAGCAATGATTGCCGCGAAAGAAATGAGATGTTTCATGGTTCGTCTCCATTGGGGAAAGTAGATTTGGTTATTTCGCTAACGCTCACGTGTTTCATCACGTGACAACGTTCCATCATTGTTTTTGTCAAAAGAACGCAGCAACGCCGGTAGACGTTCGATTTCATCTTTGGTGAGTTGTCCATCGTTGTTTTCATCAAGTCTCTGCATGATTGCGGCAGGTCTTGAGTTCGCGTCTCGCCCGGCATTGGATGATGGCGTCTCGCCCGATCGCCTGGCGGGCATTCCGGCATCAATGGAGTCGAGGTAGCTTGTGAGCTGGGCTGACAGCTCTCGCACTTTGTCGACGTGACTACCGGAAAGATCGTTGCGCTCGCGCAGGTCTCTCGCGAGATCAAACAGTAAATACCGCTGGTCCTCGTAGATTCGCACAAGCTTGTATTGGCCGGAAAGGATCGCTGATACCGGACCCAACGGATCTTTGTCGTAGTGTGGGAAGTGAAAGAC
>Ga0315316_10001236_pt1 | contig 17705 bp, 19 predicted proteins | sample M160m3416metaG_FD_203702 | JGI IMG/M metagenome (GOLD analysis project Ga0315316, IMG submission 203702) | Ammonia-oxidizing marine archaeal communities from Monterey Bay, California, United States - M1 60m 3416 | ecosystem: Environmental > Aquatic > Marine > Intertidal zone | place: USA... | reverse complement strand
ACACCAATAAAGCACCTACAGCAATTATTTTTCTTCCATGTTTATCGGATAAATAGCCTGCTATTGGTCCTGAAAATAAACCCCCTATCTGCATTGTGAATAGAGACGCACCTATTACTGCTGCAGCACTGACCCCCTGATTTGCCACTAGATAGAGTGGCATGAACACTAAAATACCGTTTTGAGTTACTGTTCTAACTCCTGCGATAAGAAATAGTGGGATTAGCTGAACATTTTTTAATAATAATTTTAAATTATAGAAGTAGTTTTCTTGTTTTGATTTTTTATTATCAGTCTCCGACAACGTTTCGTTTTTATCTTTAAGATAGAATAAGATAATAAACATCACAATAAATAATGGAATAGACAGTATTCCAGATGTAACATTCCAAGATAAATTTACATTATTGATAGTTACATAGGTCAGCAAGAAAGCAGCAAGAAGAGGTGAAAGAGCATCACCAATACTGGCACCAATACTATGTACTGATAAAACAAAACCACGACTACCCGGATATTGAAGTGATAAATAAGTTAATGCAGCTGGATGCCATAGGCTAATAGAGACTCCAATCATTGCGACACTAAGAAATAATATATAAATTGTATTGGATAGACTCATTATCAACATTGCTAAACCACCGATTGCCAGAGAATATGCCTGAAAACGAGTATATTTACCGTTACCAGAAATATCAACAAGAGGTCCACTTACAGCGTTTGCTGCAAAAGTAGAAAAGTGAAAAACTGTCATGACCAATCCAGCCTGAGTATAAGAAAGCCCAAGATCAATTGTGATGTATGGAAGTAGAATGTATATTGCAGCATTGACCCAATGAGTACCCCCATGGCCAGCAGCTACTAAAATTGATGGAATATGCCTATTTAGTATATTTTTGATATTACTCATCTAAATTTTTAATCTTTTCTCAGAAGATCAACCCTATCCTTAGAAGCCGACATAAGAAAACCAATATCTTGCCCTGCCAGGAAGAAATTAGCTCCCATTTTTATATAATTCTTTGCTATATCAGGATCTTTAACACCTCCGGACCCAAGCCATTTTCCATACTTTTTACAAGCCATAGCAACTTTTTCATAAGATTTTACTATTATTGGATTGCCAAAGTCCTGAGGGCAGCCACTTGCCATAGCAAGATCATTTGTACCAATCATGATTACATCAATTCCTTCAACTGATGCTATTTCATCTATATTTTCGATAGCATTTGGAGTTTCTACCATTGCAACAAGAAGCGTCTGTTTGTTCAATTCATTCGTAGCATCTGAAAGATTTACATTCTTATAATCATATTGAACGATTCCGCCACCAACACCTCGTGTACCTTCTGGTGCAAACTTTGCGATATCAACGAGTCTTTCTGCTTCCTCTGGTTTTTCAACGTGCGGCAAAACAATTCCCATTGATCCATTATCAAGTATTCTTGATATCATAGAATAACCACCAATTGGAATCCTTACTATTGGTGTAATATCTGTTTTCAGAGCCATTGCTGAAATTTGCGATAATGTTTCAGTTGACATTGCTCCATGTTCAAGATCAAGAAAAAGCCAATCAAATCCAGCTGTCTTCATTAAAGGAGCAATCTCTACAACACGAGATTGAACAATCCCCACACCTAAAGTTAAATTATTTTTTGCTAGATTATATTTAGTTGAATTTAACATAAAAATTCTCCATCGTTATTTTTTTGGCATCAATAAAGATAAAATCAGAGCCAATAAACTTGTTATTGTTAATAATATAAAAACCGATACTAATCCATAGTTGTCAGCAATCAAACCACCAATTATTGGAACTGTTCCCGTCAATGCAGCCTGCGCAGTAAATAACATACTTACAGCACTTCCTGATGCGTTTTTATCAGATAAATCCATAGTCCAGCTATGAATAACAGGTCTAATGGAATACAAAGAACAACCCGCTAGAGAAACAATAAGTATGAAAAGATACACATTATCAAACAAGGGTAATAGAAATAATAGAATTGCGGAAATCAATAATGCATTTATTACTATAGGCCTTCTTCCAATCTGATCGGACCAAGTACCAACCACAGGGCCACCAAATATTGCTCCAGCTTGTATTGAAAATAGTGCAAAACCTACCAAAGCTGGGCTGGCATCCATTACAAAGACTAAATATAGCGGAAGAAATACTGTTACCCCATTTTGTGTCATTGACCATAATCCTGCCAAGAGACATAACTTTAACATATTTTTACTACTTAAGAGCGCCTTGAGACCCTCCCAATAATTAGTTTTCTTTACATTTAATTTACTAGATTTTTCGTCGTACTTAATAGCTGGTAAAGATCTCGTAATATAAATGGCCATAATTATTACAGGAACAGATAATATCATAGAAGTTTGTTGCCATGTAATATATAGCATTATCAAACCGGCTATGGGTGGGGCTATTCCATCACCTAGACTTGCACCTACTGTATGTATTGATAAAGCTAGACCACGATTTTTTTCATATAATTGTGATAAATATGGAATTGATGGAGTGTGCCAACCACTAACACATATACCTATAAATATCGCTGCAATTGCAAGAGTAGATACTGACGTAGATTGACTCATTATTACCAGAGCAATAAACCCAGCTAACAAGCATAAAAATTGAGCTGTAATATACTTCTTTGTAATATCAATAATTGGTCCACTGATAATAGTAATGGCTACAGCGGCTATAAAAAAAATAGATACCATAGTCCCCGCCGTGGTGTAATTCAGAGATAAATCCTGAACAATAAATGGAAGTAAAACTAAAAATATGCCATTAACCCAGTGAGTTGCTCCATGCCCAATACTTACTATTGATAGTGGTTTGATGTTCTTAATCTCACGAAAATTTCGTAGTACAGGATGCATATATTTTAACTTATTCAATATTAAAAGACTTGGTAGCGGAGGAGGGACTTGAACCCCCGACACAAGGATTATGATTCCTCTGCTCTAACCAGCTGAGCTACTCCGCCATGTTCATCTGAAAAATCTTATAAATTAATACTTCATTCGTTCTAAATTGTATAGAAATTTATTAATTTAAATTTTTATTATTATTTTTTACAATCCATCCACCACCTAAGATCCTAGAAATTGGTTTGATAGAATCGTAAAATACACAGGCTTGGCCCGGTGCTACTCCATACTCAGGGTTTTTAAGCTCAACAAGTATTTGATTATTTTTCTTTGATAATTTTGCCTCTACTGGATCGGATGTTGATCTTACTTTTACAAATATTGGGGTCTCGTATTCTGCCTTACTAAAGATTTCGTTAGGACCAAGCCAATTTACTTCATCCAAAATTATTTGATTTACACCAAGACATTCTTTTGGCCCTATCATGACGTTTAGTGATTGGCTATCTATGTCAATTACATAATTTGGTATTCCACTTGCATAGCCTATTCCTCTCCTCTGCCCAATTGTAAAGTTGACAATCCCATCATGTTCCCCAACAACTTCACCACTCATATTTACGATATTACCTTTTGTTGTCGACTTAGGAAGTAACTTATTAATTAAATTTGTATAGCGACCCTCTTGAACAAAGCAAATATCTTGACTATCAGGTTTTTCTGCAATTGATAGATCAAGTTCTCTGGCAATTTCACGAGTTTGTTCCTTGGTTAAATCACCTAAAGGAAATCTTATAAAGTCAAGTTGCTCTTTTTTGAGGGTAAACATAAAGTAGCTTTGGTCTTTAGAAGAATCTCGCGCTCTAAATAGAGCTCTTTCACCATTCATGAACTTATTAGATACATAATGTCCAGTGATTAAGGTTGAGGCACCAAGCTGTTTCGCAGTCTGATAAAGGTCTCTAAATTTAATCTTTTCATTGCATCTTACGCATGGAATTGGGGTAAGACCATTTGCGTAAGAATTTGTGAAATCGTCTATAACCTCGCTTTTGAATTGTTCTTCATAATCAAGAACATAATGCTTTATGCCAATTCTATCGGCTACTTTTTTTGCATCATAAATATCTTGCCCTGCACAGCAAGACCCTTTTTTCTTTCCAACAACATCATTTTTATATAACTGTAGTGTTACACCAATAACATCATAGCCTTGCTTCGCACATACAGCTGCAGCCACAGATGAATCTACACCACCAGACATTGCTACTACAACTCTTTTCCTCTTTTTATTATCAGGCACAATTTTATCCAAAATATTTTTCCAAATTTAAATCATTCAATCGCGAAAATTAATAAATTGCAGAGGTAAGTCAAACTCATTTTCTTTCAGCAATGAGATCACGTCTTGTAATTCATCTCTTTTTTTGCCACTTACTCTCAAATCTTCACCTTGAATTGATATTTGCACCTTGATCTTAGATTCTTTTACGATTTTTATAATCTGCTTGGATAAATCTCTATTTATACCCTGAATTAGGGTAATAATTTGTCTTACTGATTGACCAGCGGCACTCTCTATCTTTCCCATTTCTAAAACCTTTGCATCGATACCCCTTTTCGTCAGATGGACTTTAAGCATTTCTTGTAATTGAGTAAGTTTATATTCATCATCTGTAGAAATAGAGATTTGATTTTTATCAAGAGAGATTTCAGATTTAGAAGACTTAAAATCATATCTTTGGCTAATCTCTCGATCTAAATTTTGCAATGCATTATCTATTTCGGAAACTTCAAATTTAGAAACAATATCGAAAGTCGGCATTTTTTTTACAATAGGTTATTAAAATTATGTAATTTATATAATATCAAAAAGCAATAAAGACAATATTTAATCATATATAATACGCCAATGTTAGCTTGAATAGTTTAGAAATATGATTTTTTTAATTTTTTTGTTCATATCTCAGCAAATAATATAAAAATAACACAAAAGAACTTGCTAGCAGAATCACAGAAGATATTCTTATAATTAGGATACATAAGATGATTCGTTTAATAAATTTATAAATAAATAATGAGTTTGACATGAGAGTACTTCTTATTGAGGATGATCCAACTACTGCACATAGTATTGAACTAATGCTAAAGTCTGATAATTTTAAAATTGATATCACAGACTTGGGTGAAGAAGGTATTGACCTCGGAAAACTATATGATTACGACATCATATTACTTGACATTGATCTCCCTGATATGTCTGGTTATGAAGTCTTAAAAAATCTTAGAACACAAAAAATTGATACACCTGTTTTAATTTTAACGGGACATGCTTCAACCGAAAATAAAGTGAAAGGATTTGGCTTTGGTGCTGACGATTATTTAACAAAACCATTCCACAAGGATGAACTAGTAGCAAGAATCAGCGCAATAATTCGACGATCGAGAGGACATGCACAATCGATTATTACCACAGGAAGGTTGGAAGTCAATCTGGACTCAAAAACAGTTGAAATGAATAATAAAAGAGTGCATCTCACAGGAAAAGAATACCAAATGTTGGAGCTTCTATCTTTACGAAAAGGAACAACACTCACAAAAGAGATGTTTTTAAATCATCTATATGGTGGAATGGATGAACCAGAGCTAAAAATTATCGATGTTTTTATCTGTAAGCTCAGAAAAAAATTAATGCAGGCATCAGACAACGAAAACTATATAGAAACAGTTTGGGGTAGAGGCTACGTGCTGAGAGATCCCACAGAATTGTTGGAATCAGCTTAACTTATACTTGTAATATTTTAATATTATTTTTTGCTGATAAATTTATTTTATAATTAATATTCAAACGAGTAAGTAGTCGCCTAAGATATTCAGCCTGTATATTCTCTATATCCCCAATTGCTCTGGTTGATAGATCTTCAAAAGTCTCATTATTTATCTTTCCTGCTACAGGGGCAGCTGTTATTTGTATTTTCTTATCATCTAATAATTGCACATTTATATGGGCCCCTGCCGGAAATAATTGAGTAAATAATAATATAAAATTTGAGAGAAACTGTGAATGTCCATATCTTATTGTATTTGAAACAATGTCTAATGAGACTTCAAGTTTTGTAAATCTTGTATAGTCGAGGATGAGTTTATCAATCTGTGATTTCGGTATTTCACTTTCTTCATCATTATTTATACCAGAATATATATATCTATAAAATTTTATTTGTGACGTAATTTTTTCAATACTTGCTTGGATGAGATCCAAAATATCAGTATCTATAATCTCATGATGCTCTTCCTTTAGAGTGGAATTTAATAATTCCAAGCCATTCATAGCGGCAGATGCAGGATTTATTAGATCATGGAAAATTTTTCTACTCATGGATGTGAATAATTTTAATTCACTCATATTTTTTTAGCCTAGCTATGGAATATAGGTAATTATATCATTAATATAATATTATGATGTATATTATTAATAATATTATGTTTTATTCTACAATTTTTAAGAATGTTTGCTCAAATTATGAACGAAAATCAAATCCTAACAAATAAATTAATCGAAATATCCCAAAAAGCTGCAAAAAAAATCCTTGAGATCTACAACTCTGATTTTGATGTAGAATATAAAGATGACCAATCCCCTGTGACTGTTGCTGATAAAATGTCCGAAGAAATCATCTTGGAAGAAATATCTAAGATTGAACCGGGTGTTGACATAATATCTGAAGAAATGTATTCAACTGAAAAAAAATCTGCATCCACAGACTATTTTTTTTTAATAGACCCCTTGGATGGAACCCGCGAGTTTGTGAAAAAGAATGATGAATTCACAATTAATATAGCACTAGTTAATCAAAATAAACCCATTTTAGGTGTCATAAATGTTCCAGTAACTAACCATACATACTTTTCAGCTAATGCCAGAAATTCATTCAAAATAGACAACCGTTCTAATACCAAAGAAATATATACAAATAAAAATACGGCAATTAAGACAATTCTCTACAGCAGAGGGACTCCCTCAGTAAAAATTAAGAAAATAATGCACAAACTTAGTATTGAAAATATTATTCATTGCGGATCTGCACTAAAATTTTGCCTGCTTTCAGAAGGTTTAGCGGATGTATACATAAGACATGACCCATGTTATGAATGGGATACAGCAGCTGGTCATGCAATCCTTCAAGGAGCTGGTGGGTCCTTATATGACTTAGATTTTAATAACTTCAAATATAATAAGAGTAACAGAAATTACCTCAATGAGGATGGTTTCATAGCGCTTGCGAATGATGCAAATAAAGAATTATTTAACCTAAATGATTTATGATATATTAATTTTACCAATAAAAGTTATTCGTATGTCATATCTATTAACCAAAAAAATATAGAATAAAAATGCAAAATTTAAAAAATACATCATTAATTTTAATATATACCTTGATATTAATAATCACATTTTCAATCAACTTGAGCGCAGAATGGTATGATGAACAAGACTCTTCTGTTAGCGAGAATGAACAATTCACTATTAATGAACTTGTACTTGCCGGTCATGATTTCTTTGGAACAGCAACTGAAGGCTTGGGTATTGCAATTGAAACGATCTTTTCATCACTTGGTAGACCTGATGCATATATTGTTGGCGAGGAGGCTAGTGCAGCTTTGATTGCCGGATTAACCTATGGTGAAGGAGTAATCTCAACTAAAAGTCTTGGTGAAGAAAAGATCTATTGGCAGGGGCCAAGTATTGGTATCGATTATGGGGGTGATGGATCAAGAATAATGTTTTTGATATATAATCTCGATAGCGTGAATGATATGTATAAAAGATATCCTGGAACCAATGGTACGGCCTATATTGTTGGGGGTATGGGTGGAAGTTTCTTTAATCGAAGCGGTGTTACTGTTGCAACCATCAAAACAGGAGCTGGTGTTAGGTTAGGAGCAAACATCGGATACATTAAATTCTCTGAAAAACCAAAATGGCTTCCTTTCTGATAGGAAGCACTTTTTATGCTAGAAACTTTCCTCAGTGATATAAGCATCCCTCAAATAATAATAGCCTTTACTATTGTTTTTGTGGCTTCAACAGCACAAAGTGTTTTTGGAATGGGATGGGGTATGATAGCTGCACCGTTACTTGCTCTTCTTAATCCTCAACTAATTCCATCAACAATTGTTTTTTTGGGTTTCTTTGCCGCACTCTATCCAAGTATGAGGTATTTTAGAGATATTAATTGGTATATATACAAACCTTCAATTTTTGGCCGAATTACAGGCTCGATTCTTGCTGGTTGGATGACTGCTTATGTCGTATCGTCAGGAAAAATTGAAATTACTCTTGGAATTGTACTATTGATTTCAATTGTTATTAGTATATTTACAATAAAAAAAATTAAGCAAAATCGAACAAATCACTTTATTGCAGGCACAGTATCCGGAATCCTTGGAACTGTTGTTGGTGTTGGAGGCACACCAATGGGAATTATATATCAGAATGAAAATCCAATTATGGTTAGAGCTAATAATAATGCCTTCTTTGCTATAGGTAGCTTCGTTTCCTTTATCATACTTGTATTAGCTGATGTTATGAAACTTTATCATATTTTATTTGGATTTTTACTTCTCCCACCATTATTTTTTGCATCTTATATCTCAAGATTCTTAATTAAATATTCTAATAATATCTTAAAACCATATATTCTGACTATCTGCAGTATTTCCTCAATTTTACTAATTGCTCGAGGCTTTAATATTATTTAATTTATATTCTTTTCAAGATCGATAGTAGTTTCAATATTATTAGTTCTTTTATTTATGTTCAATATTGTATAATTTCCATTACTATCAACAAGAGTAATAAGAATATTTTTTCCACCATCATTTATAAACTGAATTTCTTGATCAGCTTCAATTGTTATTTTATTATTTAGGGGTATAATTGGGTTATTATTTGTTGATTCATTAGATAATCTATAGCCGATTGTTAAGAAAACTATGCAAAAACCAATGATTAATAATAATGTCATAATCAAAATAGCTAATTTTAAAATCCTAGTAGATTTAATATTTTGCTCGGTATTCTCTATTTCTTCCATGTCACAATAATATGATTAAAGATTCAAATAATATAATATATCTTATAGCAAATAAACTTGATGTGGGCAAAAGGTTAGATCAATTTATTACAATCCGTACAGAATTTAGCCGTCAAAGAGTAATAAATCTTATCGAAGATGGTAATGTAAAATTAAATAATAAAATTATAAATTTAAAAAAATATAAAATAAAAGGTGAAGAAAAAATAGAAATCACTATTCCAGAGATTAAAGAATTAAAGCCACTACCTGAAAATATTCCAATTGATATTGTTTATGAAGATAATGATATTATGGTAATCAATAAGCCATCCAACTTAGTTGTTCACCCAGGGGCTGGAATAGAAACTGGAACTCTTGTGAATGCTATTCTGCATCACTGTGGTGACACCCTCTCTGGAATTGGAGGATTTAAAAGGCCGGGGATTGTTCATAGACTTGACAAAGATACCAGTGGCCTAATGATAGTAGCGAAGAATGATATCTCACATCAGAATCTATCAAAGCAATTTTCGGAACAAGGCAGAACAGGATCATTAGAAAAAATATACTTAGCATTTGTATGGGGAGTGCCAAAACTGAGGAAAAACAAAATTGAAACACAAATGCAGCGCAATACAAATGATAGAACAAAAATGATGGTAGAAAAAGATCCATTAAAAGGTCGAAAAGCTGTAACAGAATATGAAATTATAGAAACTTACTATGATAAAAAAAATGATCCATTAGCATCACTCTTACGTTGTAAATTATATACGGGAAGAACACATCAGATTCGTGTTCACCTAGATTACATAGGAAATCCCATTATTTGTGATGCCAAATACGGAAAAGGATTTAATACTAAAATGAAGCAATTATCAAGTATTAGCGATCAGAAAACTGTAACCAATTTAAAACGGCACGCACTTCATTCTGTGAGCATAACTTTTACTCATCCCACTACCAATAATAATATGTCATTTAATACTGACTTACCTCATGATTTGGTAATTTTAAGAAATATATTGTCAGCAAATGAATAAGAGTGTATTTTACTATGTTCACTAATTTATATAACTACTAAAAGGAAAAGTGAGAAAAAATGTACGGTTCAATTCCAGTAATAGCAAACGATGATAGTTTAGCTCTATATTTGAAAGAAATAAAAAAGTTTCCATTGCTCAGTAAGGAAGAAGAAGTTGATCTGGCTAACAAGCTTAATCAAGAAGGTGATGCAGACTCAGCACATAGGCTTGTGACTAGTCACCTCCGCTTAGTTGCAAAAATATCCATGGGCTACAAAGGTTATGGTCTACCCCTTAGTGACCTCATTGCTGAAGGTAACATTGGTCTTATGCAATCTGTCAAAAAATTTGATCCAGATAAAGGATTTAGGCTAGCAACCTATGCAATCTGGTGGATTAAAGCTGCAATACAAGAGTACGTACTTCGTTCATGGAGCCTTGTTAAAATGGGAACAACTGCGAATCAAAAAAAATTATTCTTCAACCTAAGAAAAGTAAAAAATAATATTAAAGCTATAGAAGATGGGGATTTAAAACCTGAACAAATTTCGATTATAGCTGAAAACCTCGGTGTTACAGAAACTGATGTGGTAAATATGAATAGACGTCTAGGCGGAGACTCATCCCTTAATACTCATATATCCAATGAATCAGATGGTGAATGGCAAGATTTTCTTGTCGACGATAAACAAGATCAAGAAACAGCACTTGTAATTAATGATGAAATGGATAAGAGAAAGAAGCTACTTTATCAATCACTTGAGTGCCTAAACGATAGAGAAAAATCAATATTCATATCTAGAAGAATTGATGAAGACTCAAAAACTTTAGAAGAATTAAGCCAAGAATTCGGAATTAGCAGGGAAAGAGTCAGACAAATTGAAAATAAATCTTTTGATAAAATAAGAGGTTTTATTAATAGAGCAAATTAACTTATATTAATTTTCTTTTCCATAGTAGAAAACCTGTCACTAGAAACATATAAATAGCACATACTAGTACTTGGTCTTGAATGTTTACGTCCATATCAATGAGGTAACCCATAATACCGGGTGCAATAGCAGTAGATGCTACAACAAAAGATAATACCAGTGCTTTTATCTCGCCAAGATACTTCGTGCCATATAGTTCAGCCCAAAGTGACCCTGCAATTGAAGTTGCAAAACCAGTTGTTGTTCCGGCCCCAATCATAAATAGGACCATTGCAAACTCAGTTTTTCCAAAGGCTAAAATTACACAACCAATTGAAAAGGGCATTAAAAAAAATGATGTTAAATCTTTGGCACTCCATTTATCCACCGCCCAGCCTGATAGCATAACAAATATTATGAGAAAAAGTGAAAATATTGGCATCGTCAAAGCATAAATTTCAGCTGACCACCCCTTGATTTCAATAAGATGATAGGAGTGAAAAAAGATACCAGTACAGACAAACGGTGGTGCGAGAACGGCTGCGAGGATAAGATAAAAAAACTTATTCTTCATTACTTCTAATCTACGGTAATTAATTTGACTCTCATTTTTAGAATTAGATTTCTGATCTAAATCTGGCTCATAAATTTCTCTGTCTTTTAATAGATAGAATACATATGGTGTAATCACAAATAATATGATTAAACCTGTATATATCCAAGCATTTCTCCAACCAAAGGCCGCAATCATTATAATCCCAGTGATAGGCATGACCATTTCTCCGAAAGCTCTGCCAAGGACTGTTACTGCAATAGCTTTACCTCGCATTGAAGTAAATGTTTTTGCTATAAAAGTTGAAGAGGTATGTGTTGACATACCCTGACCAGTTATTCGTAAAAGGTAAAAAACTATTAATAGAAAGATTGCGGAGTTTATGAAGGAAAAGGCTATGGATGATAGACCCAACAGGATCAGTACAAAGAAAGAAAGATAGCGTACATTGATATAATCAACCATTTTCCCGGTATACAACATGGTAAGCGCACTAAGAAGAGTCGCGGCTGTATACAAACCACCATAACCTCCGTGTGATAGACCTAACTCATTCCTTATACTGCCAGCATATAATGCAAAGTAAAAAGTTTGACCTATACTTGCAGCAAATGTTAGTAAAAAGCCAGCTTGTAAATAGCTGTGATTTCTTTTAAAAAATTCATACATAATTATTATTTATTTCTTACTCTCTCTTTAAAAAATGGGACCATGGATGACCATACCCCATCGCCAAGGAACCTATGAAAAATTGCTGCTGAAACATGGATTGCGACTAACCAATACATCAATATTATTGATGCTTCATGTATTGTTATCATTGTATCTATTATAAATCCATCTTTAAAACCAATCCAATATATAAAACCTATTATTATTCCGGTTAATGGAATTGAAGCAAGTGTTACATACATGGAATAATGAACTGTTTTTGCAGCAATCTTTTGAGCCCTATTTGTATTTTCGGGTAAAGAAGTTTTCTGTGTTTTCTTCATATAAAAAAATCTACATATAAGTAAGATGAGGAAAAATGAAGCAAAAAGTATTTCAAACTTTAATAACGCAATATCTTCCAACTGATTAAGATCTTGAACTTGTTTATATAAACCATATGCAAATAGAAAGACAAAACCCCAATGAAATATCCTAGCAATCAGGCTGTATTTTGGTTTTTCTATATTTTTATAAATATTAATCTTTAATACCCTTTAATTTCTTCTTAGATTTTCTTATTGTATTATTTCGTTTTTCACAAAGTTCATGCCATTTTAATAAATCATCACCATAGGAACCGATGGAAACCTCATCTTTGAAATTAGTTAAGATTTCTAATTTATCATACTGACCAATATTATAACAATTCTTATCCCCTTGTAAGAATGTTATTCCTAAGGGTGTAGGCTTAAATTGATCTTCATCAGAAAACCAGCTCTTAATTGGTCTCATCTTGGGGGTCCCATCTTTTTTCTTACAGATCCTTCCAGTCTTTTTCATATACTTCATTGGAGGATTTTTCCCAACAAGTAATAATACTTGGTCATCAATTTCTTTTAGCAAAATTTCTTTTGGGGACATTGCTGATTTATTCGAAGGCACTTTAGTTTTCACTCTTGGTCCTAGTAGTTTTTCTAATAACACGAAAATACCATAAAAAAAATTATTAAAAAATATTTAGATTAAATCTACTATTTATAAATCCTATGTCAATTTTTTTATACTTTTTTGGACCTTTTTTTATACCTTTTATAAGTAACTTTAATATATATCTTCTATAAACCATAATAGGTTATGGATTTAGAAAATATTTTCTAAAAATATAATATCTTCTCTTCTAGGGCTTGTAGAAATTATCTTAATTGGGATTCCAATAAATTCTTCAATTTTCTTTATATATTGTAATGCTAAATCAGGAAGATCTTTAATATCATTTACGCCAGATGTATCAGCAAGCCAGCCATCATATTCTTCATATATAGGCTTTAGTTTATTTTGCTTATTTTCTGACAATGGAAAATAATCTATATGTTGTCCATTGATTTCATATCCGACACAGATCATTATCTTATCGAAAGTATCTAGAACATCAAGTTTTGTAAGAGCTATCATATCAATTCCAGATATTTGAATAGTTTGCTTAACCAAAACTGCATCAAACCACCCACACCTTCTCTCTCGCCCAGTTACTGTGCCAAATTCTTTCCCAATATCACCTAATTTTTCGCCTATATCGTCGAAAAGTTCAGTCGGAAATGGTCCACTTCCGACTCTCGTTGTATATGCCTTTGTTATTCCTATAATATTATCTAGATATTTTGGGCCAACTCCGGATCCTATAGCTGCTTGTGCAGGCAAAGTATTAGAAGATGTCACAAATGGATATGTCCCAAAATCAATATCTAATAAAAGACCTTGCGCCCCCTCAAATAATATTTTTTTATCTTTTAATCTCATTTCATTTAAAAGACGCCAAGTATTATCCATAAAAGGAAGGATCTGTGATTTTATATCATTTAAATAATCGATAATAGTATCTGAGCTAATTTCCTCCAGCCCGAAAGCTTTTCGTAATATATTATGATGATCTAATATTATTGAAATTTTTTCAGGTATTTTATTAATATCCTCTAGGTCTATTAACTTTATTGATCTTCTAGCAACTTTATCTTCATATGCAGGCCCAATTCCTCTTCCAGTTGTTCCAATCTTACTTTTCCCAGCCTGTTCTTCCCTTGCTAAATCTAAGTCTTTGTGAAGCGGTAATATAAGGGTAACATTTTCTGCAATCCTAAGATTTTCAGCTGTAACAGCAATATTTAATTTCGATAAGTAATTAATTTCTGAGATTAAAGCCTGAGGATCAAGCACGACACCATTTCCTATAATGGTAAGCTTATTCTTTCTTACGATACCTGATGGTAATAATGACAGTTTTATTGTTTGCCCATCAATAACTAGCGTATGCCCAGCATTATGACCTCCTTGAAAACGGACTATAACATCTGCATCTTGGGATAAAGAATCAACAATTTTACCTTTGCCTTCATCACCCCACTGAGTACCAACAATAACTACACTTGTCATAATATTATATTAAAAATTTAATCTCTTTACTTGAACAATATCATCTATATCACAAAGCTTTTCTAAAACTTTATCGTTAATTGGAGTATCAACTTCAATCAATTCAATAACGTTACCACCTATCCTGTCTCTACCTAAATTAAAATTTGCAATATTAACACCTTGTGAACCAAGACAATCTCCAATTTTACCAACTAAACCAGGTTTATCATTATTGGTAATATAAATCATATGATTACCAAACTTTGCCTCCATATCTATATCTTTGATTTGTATGATCCTTGCTGATCTATCTGAGAAAACAGTTCCAGCTAATGATCTCTTTTGCCTTTCGGTATCAACAATAACCTTGATATAAGAACCATAAACGCCATGGCTATCTGTTTTGAGTTGCTCAATTTTAATGCCCCTCTCCTTAGCGATAACGAGTGAATTCACCATATTGATATCTTCAAGTAGAGGTTTTAACAAACTAGAGATAATAGTGGAGGTAAGTGTGTCAATATTCATATCTGCAATTTCACCAGCATATTCTATCTTAACACTCTGAATTGCAGACTCAGTAATCTGACCCGCGAAAGACCCAAGATTCTTTGCTAAAAGTAGATAAGGTTCCATTGAAGACGCATCTTCAGCCGAAACTGAAGGAAAATTAATAGCATTTGTAATTGCTCCGGATAGGAGGAAATCACTCATCTGCTCTGCTATTTGGATCGCAACTTTTTCTTGAGCTTCAAGAGTTGAGGCACCTAGATGAGGGGTACATATGACATTATCAATATCAAAAAGAGGATTATTTTTTGCCGGTTCTTCTGTAAAGACATCTATCGCCGCTCCCGCTACTTTATTTTCATTAATAGCTTTTATAAGAGCTTCTTCATCAATTAATCCTCCCCTTGCACAATTAATAATCCTTACAGTTGGCTTCATCAATTTTATGGCTTCAGAGTTTATGATATTTTTCGTTTTATCAGTGAGAGGGGTATGTACTGTAATAAAATCAGATCTTTTAAATATCTCCTTAAGTTCAACCTTCTCAATTCCTAAGGTATCTGCGCGAGACTCAGTCAAGTATGGATCAAACCCTATCACTTTCATTTTCAGTCCTTTAGCCCTATCTATGACGATAGAGCCAATATTACCGCAGCCAATAACACCTAGAGTCTTATTTGTAATTTCGACTCCCATAAATTTTGATTTTTCCCATAAACTTGATTTTGTTGAGAGATCTGCCTGAGGTATTTGCCTAGCAAGAGCCATCATGAGTGTTATGGCATGTTCAGCAGTTGTCACGGAATTTCCAAATGGTGTATTCATGACAATAATTCCGTTTGAAGTCGCCGCTTGGATATCGACGTTATCTACCCCAATCCCAGCTCTACCTATCACCTTTAATTTGCTTGCATTCTTTAGAACATTTTCAGTCACTTTTGTTGCTGACCTGATTGCAAGACCATCATAATCTTCTATTATTTGAGCTAGTTTTTCTTTGTCTTTACCAACGTCTGGCTGGTAATCCACCTCAATACCTTTATCCTTGAAAATCTTTACAGATTCTTCACTTAGTTTATCTGATACTAATACCTTTATCGACATAATTAAATTATCCTTTATAAATTTATTGACCTTCTAATATTGAAAAATATGCCCATTCAATCCATGATAATAAGATTTTAATATCTTCAGGATCTATAGTAGCACCTGTCCATATCCTTAAACCAGGGGGTGCGTCTCTGTATGAACCAAGATCATATCCGACACCTTCCTCTTCTAACTTCTTTTGAATTAATTTTGATAAATGAGAAATATCAATATCATGAGTAATTTGGTCACTTAATGACAATTGAAGGCATACCGAAGTATTTGATAATGTATCTTTATCTTTAGCTAAGAAAGATACCCACTCATTTTCATTAACCCATTCCTTTATTATCTCAAGGTTATTATCAGCAATACTTATTAACTTGTTTAATCCACCTATGTCTTTTGCCCATTTGAGTGCGTCCACATAATCAGAGACACACAATAATGAAGGTGTATTAATAGTTGATCCTGTAAAGATAGACTCATCAACTTGCCCTGCTTTTTTTATCCTAAATATTTTTGGTAATGGCCATGGAGGACTATAAGTATTAAGTCTCTCAATAGCCCTTGGTGATAGAATTATTATGCCATGCTGTGCTTCACCTCCAAGAACTTTTTGCCATGAAAATGTTGTAATATCTAATTTCTTCCAATCAACCCTCTGTGCAAAAAGACCAGATGTCGCATCACACAATGTTAGACCTTTTCTATGGTCACTAATCCAATCTAAATTTGGAACCTTAACACCTGATGTTGTTCCGTTGAGTGTAAATACTATGTCTCTATCCATATTTACAGACAATAAATCCGGTAGGCTTCCATAATCTGCTTCTAATTTATTAATATCCGTTAATTTTAATTGGCTAATAATATCTGTAACCCATCCCTTACCGAACGACTCCCAAGCAAGTACATCTATCCCAACATGACCCAATACATTCCACATAGCGAGCTCAAATGCTCCTGTGTCAGAGGCTGGAACAATCGCAACTTTATAGTCGGCTGGTACTTCAAGTATTTCTGAAGTTAAATTTATAGAGAGTTCTATTAATTCTTTTGGTTTCTTAGCTCTATGTGATCTACCTAGCGCGGATATATCTAGGTTAGTTATTGACCAATTTGGATGTTTGGCACAAGGGCCAGATGAAAATAGCGGTCTATTTGTTTTCTTATTTGGTTTTTTAATCATATTCTACCCTTCCAGATAGCAGACTCTCGTTGGGGAGAGCTGTCCCACTTATTTAAATACTTCAAAAAAAAGAATAGATCAATTATAAAATTAATTAATTTGACTTGATCACTTTTTGAGCATAATCAATACATATATATAGTTAATTATTGATCATAAATGAAAAATTCTTTTCTGATAAACTGGTTTTATTTATCGTTACTTGTAATATTTTGGGGGTCCACATTTGCCCTCACAAAATACGCATTAGTTGACTATAGCCCGCTATGGATTGTTGCAATAAGATTGGTAATTGGGTTTATTATTATTTATTCAATACTTTTAATTAAAGGTGAAAGACTGCCAAGGGGTTATGAAAATTGGTTATGGCTCTTTCTAGTTGGCATGACG
>Ga0315316_10001235_pt1 | contig 17720 bp, 20 predicted proteins | sample M160m3416metaG_FD_203702 | JGI IMG/M metagenome (GOLD analysis project Ga0315316, IMG submission 203702) | Ammonia-oxidizing marine archaeal communities from Monterey Bay, California, United States - M1 60m 3416 | ecosystem: Environmental > Aquatic > Marine > Intertidal zone | place: USA... | reverse complement strand
GTTTCTTTATAGTCATCTTTATTAATCTCAGAAAATATCTCTATTTTACTATTAACTTCAGATTTTTTTTCTTTTAGTACTTTATCGATTACAAGATCTATACTTAGTTTACTCATTTGATTTTAGGATCTTGAGAACCTGGCCAGGTTGAATCTTATTAGAGACGAGATTATTCATCTTCTTTAAATCTTTTGTTTTTATTTTAAACTTTTTAGCAATCATACTTAAGGAATCACCTCTTTTAATAACATAAATAAAAGACTGATCTTTGTTAAATGTTTTATCAACATAAACTTGTTTATAAATTAGCAGCTCCTGTCCAGCAAGAATAGAGGTTGATTCCAAATTGTTTAATTTGACAATCTCTTCTATTGAATTTGAGTATATTTTACTAATCTCACTTAAGGTATCGCCCTTTTTAACTTTATATCTAGACAAAACCTTTGATCGTGGGCTGGCAGATAGTTGAGCATAGACCTTTTTCTTGAATCCATTAGGAACATAAATTGAGTATGAACCATCAGGGGGTGTCATCTCTCTCAAAAGTGAAGGATTGATTTCTTTAAGTAATCCATAATCAATGCCAGATATTTTTGAAATATATTCTAAGGAGGTTTGGGGTGGTAACTCTACTCTTTCTAAGTCTATAATTGGATCTACAATTTTGTTGCTGAATCCAAATTCGCTTAAATTTTTTGATATATGAATGACAGCAAGAATCTGGGGAATATAATTTTTAGTTTGCTTGGGGAAAGTATGCTGTGATAGATACCAAAAATCTCTAGATTTATGCTCCTTAATTGCGTTTTTAACAGTATTGTCACCTGAGTTATAACCAGCCATTGCTAGCTCCCATGATCCGAACTTCCTCTTAAGACTAGTTAAATATTTAGCTGCAGCATATGTGGACTTTTCAAAGTCTCTTCTTTCGTCTATCCACTTATCTACACGCAAACTAAAAATTCGACCTGTGCTAGGCATAAACTGCCATAGTCCAACTGCACCTGCACTAGATACAATGTCAACTTGAAATGCACTTTCAATCATTGACAAGTAAATTAAGTCCTCTGGTATATCATATTCTTTGAAAATTTGATTAATTCTATCACGAAAAAGACCTTGCCTTCTATATGTTTGTTTAAAAAAAACTCTTCCTTTTTCTGACTTTGAAAAATAATTAATGAATTTATTTATTTTATCTTTTTTAAACCTAGAATTATTAACTGTCGATACTGAAACTATACTATTGTTAAAATTATAATTCTCAGCTTGGCTGGGGAATATTAAAATGAAAGAGATGGCTAAAGTAAAATAAATATTTTTCATTATTTAAATAATTTTCTTATTGATCTTGCAGCTTGCTGTATTCTTTGCTCATTTTCTATAAGAGCAAATCTTACATATTTATCCCCACTTTTACCAAAACCGATTCCTGGAGAAACAGCAACATTACAGTCCGTAATTAATTTTTTAGAGAATTCTAGTGAACCTAATTCTAAGAATTGGTCTGGAATCTTCGCCCAGACAAACATAGTTGCTTTTGGTGACTCAATCTCCCAACCTATCTTATTTAATCCATCAACAAGCCTATTCCTTCTTGATCTATAGTTTTCTCTAATTTCATTAACACATTCCTGAGTCTCGTTTAATGCAGTAATGGCTGATATTTGGATTGGTTGGAATATTCCATAATCCAGATAACTTTTCACTCTTTTAAGTGCTGATATAACTTCGCTGTTCCCACACATGAACCCAACACGCCATCCGGCCATATTGTAGCTTTTAGATAATGAAAAAGACTCAACTCCAACATCCATTGAACCTGGGGCCTGAAGAAAGCTAGGAGCTTTATAATCGTCAAAGCAGATGTCTGCATAAGCAAAATCATGTATAACAATTACCGAGTATTTCTTCCCAAGAGCCACAATCTTAGTGAAAAAATCTAATTCAACAGTTTGAGTTGTTGGATTACTAGGAAAGGAGATTATTAATGCTTTAGGCTTTGGTTTAGACTTTAAGCCTTTTTCAATATTTTCTAATAATTTTTTATCATCTATTGAGTTGTATTCTTTTATATTTCCTCTAGCAATCAGAACAGAGTAGCTATGAATAGGATAACAAGGATCGGGGACCAATACTGTTTCACCAGGAGCCAATAAAGAAATCATTAAATGTGACAATCCTTCTTTTGACCCTATGGTGACTATAGTTTCGTTTTCCGGATCCAAATCAACATTATAATTTCTTTTATACCAGTTACTTATAGCAAGTCTTAATTTTGGTAAGCCTGCAGAAATTGAGTATCTATGATTTCTCCCTTGAACAGAAGATTCCAATAATTTCTCAATTATGTGCCTTGGTGTTGGTTGGTCTGGATTTCCCATACCAAAATCAATAATGTCTTCACCTCTGATTCTTGCCTCGTATTTAAGTTCATTGACAGACGAAAAAACATACTGGGGCAACTTTGACAGGAGGGAGAAGTTTTCACTATTAATAGACATCTTTTTTAAATATAATATAGCTATATAATAAATTGTAAATGACCAAGGAAGGCTATTGAGAAAATCTGTACAAGACTTACAATCCATGAAATCAAATAAAGAGCGTATAGTAGCTCTAACAGCTTATGATTTTCAGACTGCTTCTATCATAGATTCTTATTGTGACTTTATACTTGTTGGTGATTCCCTAGGGAACGTATTTAAAGGGGAAGAGACAACTCTTGGCGTGACAGTTGATGACATGATATACCACGGGCTATCCGTATCTAGAGGAGTTAAGAATGCTCATCTTTGTATTGATATGCCTTTTATGTCCTATCAATCTTCCACAGCTGAAGCATTAAAAAACGCAGGAAGAATAGTAAAAGCTACAAAAGCTCAATCTGTTAAGCTCGAAATTAGCTTTGACACTATTCCTACGATTCAAAAGTTGGCTAATGCAGGTATACCTGTTGTTGCACATGTTGGACTCTGTCCACAGTCGTATAATGTATATGGCGGATATAAAAAGCAAGGTAAGACAAAGACTAACCAAGATTATATTTTAACTCTGTCTAAGGAAGCTGAAAAAAATGGGGCCTCACTGGTTGTAATTGAAGGTGTTCCAGACAATTTAGGTTCAAAGATCACTAAAACTATTAAAATTCCAACAATTGGAATTGGTGCAGGAAAAATGTGTGATGGACAAATCCTTGTCACCGAAGACATGCTTGGAATAACACCCTCCCCTCACCCATCTTTTGTCAAAAATTATTCTAACCTTAGAGGACTAATGAAAAAATCAATTAGTAAGTATAAAAATGAAGTCAAAAAAAATAAATTCCCTTAAAATTATTACTTCTGCTAGTGAAATGCAAAAAATTTCATTAGATATAAGAAGGAAAGGTAAAAAGAAGATTTCTCTAGTTCCTACTATGGGGGCGCTTCACGATGGGCATTTAAGCTTGGTTAGGAAAGCTAAGAAGAAAAACTCTATAGTTGTAGTTACAATTTTTATTAATCCAATACAATTCAATAACAATGAAGATTTGAAAAAATACCCGAGCACAATTAAAAAGGACATAGTAAAACTTGAAGAACTAGAAGTAGATTATTTATTTGTACCAAAAGTTAGTGAAATATATCCAGATGGATACCAGACAAAAGTTTCTGTGAGTCATCTCAAGAATCATCTATGTGGTTTAACTCGAGATGGACACTTTGACGGTGTTACTTCAGTGGTTTTAAAACTTTTTAATTTAACTATTCCTGATTATTCTTTTTTTGGTGAGAAAGACCTGCAGCAATTAATTATTATTAGACAGATGGTTAAAGACCTTAACCTTCCTATCAAAGTTATATCTAATCCCATAGTAAGAGAAAAGAATGGCTTAGCCATGAGCTCTAGGAATATAAGACTTTCAAAGAAGGCAAGAGAAATTGCCCCACTTATATACACAGGACTTGTAAAGGTAAGGGAAGAGTTCAAGAAAAATAATAAAGTTTTAACAAAAAAAATAATTCAGAATCTTAGAGAATACTATGCTAGTAAGAATATTACTCACATTGAATACATTGAGATTATAAATCCAAAAAATTTCAGCTATCCCTCAACTCCAAGTGCTAAGGACTATATTTTGGTTGCAATCAAGCTAGGATCAATAAGATTAATAGACAATCTAAAATTTTAATTTAAAATACTTGTTGTGAATCTTACAATACTGAAGTCAAAAATTCATAGAGCTACCGTAACTGAGGCGAACCTCTATTACGAAGGTAGTATTACTATAGATAAATCCTTAATGGATGCCGCCAATCTTCTACCCTATGAACAAGTACATATATTTAATCTTACTAATGCAGAAAGGTTTATCACTTACGTTATTGAAGGTGAAAGAGATACAGGTGTAATTTGCACTAATGGTGCTGCTGCACACTGCGCGAGAAAAGGAGATACTTTAATAATAGTTTCATTTACTCAAATGTCACCGGAAGAAGCATCTATTTTTAAACCAAAACTTGTTTATGTGAATCCAAAAAATATCCAAGTCGAGGCTGATCTAATCGATGGAAAGCTTGTAAAGCTTCTAGGATAAAAATTAACTAAATTACTTAAATTAAAATACAAAATTAAGTACAAAGTGATAAAAGACCAGTATTATTGACATTTTTTTGTTTATTTTGTTGACTTAATTTTTTATAAGAGTTATAAATAATTCAACTTAATTATATTAGGGAAAAAAATGAAAGCAATTATTCTCGCAGCTGGAAAAGGTCAACGACTTCAACCACATACTAATGAAATACCAAAATGCTTACTAACACTTGATACTCAAACTATATTAGAGCATCAAATTAATCATTTAAAAACTTGTGATATTGATGAGGTCAATGTTGTTGTTGGATTTGCTAGTAATAAAGTTGAAGAATTCCTAGGTAATTATGATTCATTAGGAATGAAAATAAATACGATTTATAATCCATTTTGGGAGACTACAAATAGTTTGTTCTCATTGTGGGCTGCAAGATTCCAATTAAATTCAGATGTCGTACTTCTTAATGGTGATGATGTTTTCGAACTTGAAGTTATGAAGCAAATTCTATCAAATAAAGATGACATATGTGTTCCTTATAAAGTAAAAAAGGTATATGCGGCTGAAGATATGAAAATACAGATTAAAGATGGCCTATTGTCATCAATAGGAAAGAATCTTAAAAATGCATCTGGTGAATCTGTTGGTATAAGAGTTTTTAGGAATGAAGGGGTTGAAATCTTAAAGAGGTCTCTAGAAAAAGAAATAAGAACTGAAAGCTTTAATTTAAAATGGTATGCATCAAGTATTGAAAGAATTCTTCAAAGAGGACATAAGATCAGGACTTTAAATATCAACAGCTTATACTGGCATGATGTTGACTATCCTAATGATTTAAATAATGCAAAATTAAATATAAACAAAATCTCTTCTAAAAAAACAACCTCTAAACTTAAGATAGTATAAAAATAAAAGATGCTTCCAATCATTTTATCTAAAGGACTAGGAATAGATTCAGAAAATTTAGATTTATTTATAAATGAAGAAATAGGAGGATTAAGCCTAACTGAGAGAATATTATTAATTCTAGCGTCAGAAGGATTTAGTAATGCAGGATTAATTGCTGAAATTCCAGAAATAAGCTTTAAAAGACTAAAGAAGAAGTACCCCGACTTTAAAATTCATCAATCGAAGAATATATCTGATTTTGTTAATAAAGAAGATATTTTAATTTTTCAGAACAATGTTGTTATAAATAAGAAACAACTGCAATCTACTTTAGACATCATTAAAAATCAAAAAGAATCAACTACTATAAGAGGGGATAAAAATAGCGGAATATTATTTCTAAAAAAAAATATAAGTTTCAGTGGTAGTACCAACTATAGCGACTTAAATAGCTTAAGTGCAAATTTAAGGAAAATTAAGCCTAAAGATTCTCCAATAAAGCTTAGCACTAGTGAGATAGGATCTAATACAGGAAGGGATTTCCTTTTTAATCATATAAGTAAAAATGTTAGTGGCTGGTTCTCAAAAACAATTAACAGTAAAATATCTATTCCAATAAGCAAAGTTCTAATAAAAACCTCGCTCCATCCAAATGTAATAACATTCATTGTAGGACTTATTGGAATATCATGTGGAATTTTTTATGCAATAAATATGCCTTTTATAGGAGCAATAATTCTTCAGTCCGCTACGATTCTTGATAGGTGTGATGGTGAAGTTGCAAGAATTAAACTTAGGGAATCAAAGTTTGGACAATGGTTCGATACAGCTTTAGACCAACTTTCATACTTTTCTATGTTTCTGGGTATCAGCATTTGTATGAATAATCCAAAATTTTTTCCATTTACTGCTGATAATATTATCTTTAAGCAATTGTCTATATTAAATATACTTTTATATTTAATATTTTTAATAACAATCTTGTTTTTCATGCTAAGAAGAACTCAAAATGGAAGTCTTGCATATTACCCAAGCGAAGTTGATAAAATTGTTCCTTTAAAAGATAGATCTTTAACTTATCGAATAATGACAAAGTTTAGATTTTTATTAAAAAGAGAATTTTTTTCCCCTGCCATGATTCTTGTATCTTTAATAGGGTACGAAACTGCCACCATATTAGCATCAGTTTTATTGATAGGAGGCCTCCTCCACCAGGTATCAGATTTTATAGAACTTAGGAAAAAAATTGATATTACTTATTAAGCTTTATAATGCAAATTGTTACTAAAAGAAATATTAAAAACCACGCGGTTGATAAAAAAATTAACGCATCTATATTCATTTCTTATACACCTTCCTAAAGACGATCGCAGTCAAGAAAACAAAAAGACTTATTAGTACAGCTTTTGATAAAAGTGACCATAAACTTTTCTTAAATATTATAGAATTAGTACTATTTATATCCTGTATTAACCATGAAACAAAAAGAACAACTAAAAGTAATGGTAGGTATATCTTAAATATTTTATTAAAGAATTTTGGGATTCTAATTAAACCCCCTCGATTTATCTCACCTATTGGATTCTTTGGTGCAATATAAAAAATAAATATTATAATTTCAACCAAAGCTAATATAATTAGAAGGATTGTTCCTGCCCAAAAGTCAAATTCATCTAAAAATTCTGGTAAAAAAATTACGGCTTGTGAAAGAATTAGTATTGTTGCCACTACAATCATAGAAGCTCTCTTCTGACTATAATCAAACTCTTCAACTACAAAAGTTATTACTGGTTGTAAAATTCCTATTGATGATGTTAGTCCAGCAACAAACAATAAGAAGAACCATAAAAACCCTATGAAATTTCCATAAATTATTCCATCAAAAATAACGGGCATAGCTATGAAACCAATAGTGAATGCGCCGGACTGAGCAATTAAGACCGCACCTGATATACCTAAAAATGCTACTGCTGCTGGTATAACGATTGAGCCTCCAAAAACAACTTCTACAAGTTCATTTATAGATGCCGAAGTTAGTCCTGATAGAGCAATATCCTGATCCTTTTTAATGAATGACGCATAGGTAACAATAGCACCAAACCCTAAACTCAAAGTAAAAAAGACTTGTCCCGCAGCAGCAATCCAAACTCTAGGATTAGAAAGATATCCAAGATTAGGTGTCCATAAAAAATTTAAACCTTCTATTGAACTAGACACTGAAGTTTTCAATGTGAACGTATAAATAACAAGAAAAATACTCATTAAAAAAAGAGTAGGCATAGCAATCTTAACAAACCTTTCAATTCCATTAACAATACCTTTTGAAAGAATTTTATAATTAATATATATGGTAATCAAAAAGCATGTATAAGCATAAAAGGAAGGGGTAAGGAAAATCGAGTCTTTATTGACACCTATATAATTTTTAAAAATATCTCCGTAAAAAGACATCTTAACAGAGGGGTCAGTAAGATTGGATTGTAGATTTCCCAATAAAGAATTTATAGAATAACCTAACGTCCAAGACTCTATATAGACATAGTAAATTGATATTACAAATGGAATCCATATTCCAAACAAAGAAAAAATTTGTATTGGTTTCTTGATATTAAGCTTATTCGATATACCAAAGGTAGTCCCTTTGCCAATAGAACCTCCATATCTCCCTATCCCCCACTCTATCCACATCAAGGGAATCCCGATTACTATAAAGCAAATAATATATGGGAGCAGAAAAGCTCCACCGCCATTTTCGGCAGCTTGGACCGGGAACCTCAAAAAGTTTCCTAGCCCAACAGCATTTCCAGCCATTGCTAAAATCAGTCCATATCGAGTTAACCAAAAATCTCTTTTTTCCATAGTAGTTATATATAAAATAACCTCAAATTAATAATCTTGACAAATATTTTAATACGCTTATCTTATAAAATTCGGAGTTTTACAATGGTATTAAAAAAAGAGTTTAAAAATAAAGGGAAAAGTACAAAAGAATCAAAGAAGGCTGCTAGTCCGCAAAAAGAGAAAATAGTATCTTTAAAAGATGTGAGACCAGCTAAAAAGACTAAGAAGACTATAGTTTCTAAGGCAAAACACAAACTTCCAGTTAAATTTAAAAATGAAATAAAGAAAATGTTAAATGGAATGAGTGATGAAATTCTAAAAGATATAGCGAAGATAATTAAAACCGAGTCAAATCACCTCAAACATGATGTTGGTGATTTCTACGATAATGCCTCTAATGATAGAGAAAGGGACTTGTCTTTATCTTTAAATCAACGCGATAGACAAAAACTTGTGATGATTGAGGATGCGTTAAAAAGGATTGAGAGTGCTTCATATGGTAGATGCCCAGCTTGCCAAGAACCCATTGATGAGAACAGATTAAGAGTTATGCCTTTCACTAGATATTGTTTATCATGCATGGAAGAAGAAGAATTTAATACTAATAATCTTTAAATTTAATAATTTTTTTCTTATTTGGATTCATTATAATCCCTTTTTCTGTAATAATTCCGCTGATTAATTTGTTAGGAGTTACATCAAAGGCTGGATTTACAACTTTACTGGCTATAGAAACAATTTTTCCACTAATCTTTAAAATTTCCTCGGAAGACCTTTCTTCTATTTCAATCATCTTACCCTCTGGGCATTCAAAATCGAAAGTTGATAGTGGCGCAGCTACGAAAAACGGAATTTTATGATATTTACAAGCTATAGCTAACTGATAGGTTCCGATCTTATTAGCAACATCTCCATTCACAGCTATTCTGTCTGCTCCAACTATTGCCAAATTAATTTTCTTTTCCCTAATAATATGTGATGCCATAGAATCTGTTAGCAGGGTACAATCAATATTATCTTGCTCACATTCCCAGACTGTTAACCTTGATCCTTGCAGCAAGGGTCTTGTTTCAGTGGCAAAAACTTGTAATCCCTTATTCTTTTTATTAGCCGCTTTAATAACTCCAAGAGCTGTTCCAGGACCAGTTGTTGCTAAAGATCCTGTATTGCAATGTGTTAAAACCTTATTGTTATTAGTAAAAAGTTTAGATCCAAATTTAGAAATCAATAAAGAAACTTTTTTTTCCTCATTAAAGATCTTCAATGCTTCTTTGTAAAATAATTTAGATAAATATTCCCAACTTTTACCGATATTTAAATTAATAATATTTTCGAATCTTTTAATTGACCACATCAAATTTACTGCTGTAGGTCTAGCGGCAGCAATCTCTCTTAATCTTTTGTATACAATCTCGGGTAATTCACCCTTAGGCCTTCTTGTAAGACCCCTTAGAGCTAAGAAAGCACCAAAACTTCCTGCTACACCTATCGCTGGAGCTCCGCGAATGCTTAGATTCTTTATTAATTTAATAATTGCTTTATAGCTCTTAGCTTCAACATAGTGAACTTTAAAAGGTAACAAGGTTTGGTCTAGAACAAAAACAGTATTAGATTTAGAAAAATAAATTATATCTCTCATTTTTTTTTAATCACCATACTAATCCAATCGTTTTTATGAATTATACTCATTATGCTAAATTTTTCTTCAATTAATAACAAATTCAAGCTCGAAATACGAGTAAATAAAAATCCGGAAATTAAAAGAAACGAATTTGGATTTAATTTTTCATACATCTTATAAATATTTAATAGCAAGTATTCAATAGAAATATTTGCAATTATTAAGTCATAAGTATTTTTTGTATTATTAAGCTCATTTAACTGAAAATCTATATTAGACAAATTAGTGTTTAATTTTAGATTTTTTTTTGCTTGCTCTATTGCATCATAATCATTATCAATTCCGGTAATCTGAGATTTAAAAACTTTAAGGGAAAAAATACTTAAAATTCCCGAACCCGTTCCAATGTCTAGTATAGAATCAATTTTCTTTTCTAAAGAAAATATATATTTTATCTTTAACAAGAGTTCAAGGCATGAACTAGTCGTTTCATGATGGCCAGTACCAAAAGCAATAGAAGGATTAATTATAATTTCATTATTACTTCCAGTTGAATCCCAAGGTGCTATAATTTTATAATTAGAGCCAACACTGACAGGTGACAAGAATTTAATCCAATTATCTGCCTCTTCGCTTTTGAAAGTCTTAACTGTCGGGTTTCCAACCAAGGATGCTAATAAATTTTCTTTGAAATTGACACTATTATTACAAAAGCTTATAAACAAATCTAGGTCATACTTTATAGAAAATATAATTTCGACTTTATATCTTTCTTTTTCTTCATATTGAGTGAAAATACAATTAAAATTTTCATAAAAAAATAAGAAATCATTTTCTGGAATTTCTTTGCTTGTATACAGCTCTATGAAATACATTTATCTTAAAGCAAGTTCTCAAGATCTTCTATAAAATCTGATTCAGGGAACTTCTTTTTGTAAAAATTTATTAAAGTTAGCTTGTCTGCATCTTTTAAAGTTTTAATTTGTGATAATGCTATAAGGTATTGAGCTTCTTCACTATTTCTAACTAGATTAGGGATTAATGTCTCAGTATTATTCAATCTCCCTAAAGCTGAGCTAAACTCTCCCTTTTTGACATAATAGTTAGCTATATAAATTCCTCTCTTCAGAATATACCTCTGGGCTTTCTTATATATTTGTTCGGTTTCTGGCATATATTCAGTACTTTTATAAACAGCGGAAAGAGTGGCATATATATCAATAATATCCTTAGCAGGATCAACATTTTTATCTTTACCAGACATTAACATTGAGTGTGATTTTAAAATTCTAAAAGTTGCATAGTCTCTTTTGGGATGATTAACCTGATTCTTAATAAACTCTGAATATTCATTTATTGCTAATGCATACTTTTTCTGCTTAAAGGCAACATTCCCACTTAATAAATATGCTTCCCTTGTATATGATGAATAGGGATACCTAATTTGGAGGGTAGTAATCATATCCTCTAATAGACTAAAATCAGTATGATTTAACACAAGATATTTCTTTTTCTTATCAATTTCTTTAACTATCAAATTGTAAATCTCCTCATCTGATCCAGTTAAGAAATCTTCTCTTTTGGAACAAGAAGCAATGATAATTAAAACAAAAAAAACTTTTAATAATCGATTGAACATAGATGCTATAATATTGTCGTGTCATTTTAATGTCAAGGATTAAGAAATGAATAGCTTCTTAGATTATACCGAAATTCAAATTACCTCAGGAAATGGGGGGGATGGCCTAGCTTCATTTAGGAGAGAAAAATATATTCCGTTTGGTGGACCAGATGGAGGGAATGGGGGCAACGGAGGAAGTATTGTTTTTGTTGGCAATAAAAATATTAATTCCTTGAGAGATTTTCGCAATAAAAGAGTCTTCAAAGCTGTTAATGGGGGGAACGGTGGGTCTAATAAGAAAAACGGAAGAAATGGAGATGATTTAGAAATATATGTTCCCCTTGGTACAGAAATTTATGATATGAGAGACAATGTTAAAATCGCAGATATCACTATTGAAGGAAAAGGAATAAAGATTTTAGAAGGTGGAAAAGGTGGTCTTGGTAATACTTTTTTCAAATCTTCAACAAACAGAGCTCCTACTAAAGCTAAAGATGGAAAGATGGGAGAAAAATTAAAGGTTGCGTTGAATCTAAAGACAATTTCTGATTTGAGTTTAGTTGGCTTTCCAAATGTTGGGAAATCTTCAATAATTACTAAAATCACAAACTCAAAAGCTGAAGTTGGGAATTATGCATTTACGACACTTAATCCTAACATTGGGGTTCTTAAAGGGGATGTAGAAGATTATCTAATAGCCGATATACCAGGTCTTATAGAGGGATCTTCTTCAGGAAAAGGATTAGGGCACAAGTTTCTAAAACATATAGAGAGGTCGAAATTCCTGATTGAAGTTCTAGATTTATCATGTAAGGACTTAGACGAACTAAAGTCTCAACATTCTATTCTTATGAAAGAACTTGAATCCTACAATAAGGACTTACCCCTAAGAATTAAGTTGATAGTGTTAAATAAATTAGATTTGTGTCCTTTTGTAAATGATATTGAAGAATTTAATCCAATTAAAGATTGCAAGAAGATTTCTATTAGTTGCCATAAAAATAATGGAATAGAATCACTGAAAGAAGTAATTGAGGACTTTAAGCTTTAATTAATTCTTGAATAAAAGTAACCCTATTATCAGATTTCATAATACTCTCCCCAACTAAAAAATTTGATATTCCCACTTTTTTTAAAGTAGCAACGTCTTCAGGGCCTGTTATTCCACTCTCACTTATCAGAACCGCATCATTTGGAATTTTTTTATAAAGATTCATTATATTATCGTTACTAACATTGAAATTTGATAAATCTCTGTTGTTTATTCCGAAAATTTTAATACCAGCCTCTATACCTTTAATCAAGTCTTCTTCGTCGTGAGCTTCGTAAAGAACATCCAAATCATTCTCTCTTGCAAGCTTCAAAAAATTGCTTAATTCACTTGAACTGAGAATTCTACCAATTAACAATATTGCATCAGCTTCATAAAACCTACTTTGAATAATTTGATACTCATCAACAATGAAGTCCTTTCTTAATAAAGGTAGAGTGGTAAAAGTTCTGACTGAGGGGATATAATCGATTTTACCCTTAAAGAAGATTTCATCTGTAAGAATTGATATTGCAGAAGCACCTCCAACTTCATATTCTAAGGCAATTTTTAGAGGCTGAAAATCTTCCAAGATAACCCCTTTTGATGGTGAAGCTTTTTTAATTTCTGCAATAATGTTGACAGTATCATTATCCAAGAAAGATGAATGAAAATCCCTTTTTAGATATGGCTTATTCTCGATACCTGACCTTAGGTCTTCAACAGGAAAACTCTTTTTTAATAAAGAAACTTCTTTTATCTTATTTGAAACTATCTTATCTAATATATCCATTGATTAACCAAGTATTTTTATGAAGTTGGAATTTATTTCACCTGATGTTATTTTAGACTCAATTTCAAAAAAAGCATCTTCAAGTGAATCAGCGTTTCCTGACACATATAAGCCCGCTCCTGCATTAAGTATACAAATATCTCTTCGAGAATCTTGGATAGTATTATTAAAAATACCTTCTGTTACGAGTCTAGATTCTTCGGGGGAGTTGATAACAAGAGAGCTAATAGATGACAATTTGAAGCCATATTCTTCGGGGCTGAATTCATACTCATGAATATCATCTCCAGTAATCTCTGCTATATAAGTATTGCTACAAATTGAGATTTCATCCATTCCATCAGAACCGTGAACTACCATTGCTCTTTTTACACCCTGCTTTTGTAGAACCTTTGCCATAACAAGCATTAGGTCTTTGTCGTAAACTCCCATAACTTGGGACTTTGGTCTTAATGGATTAACTAATGGGCCCAGTATGTTGAAAATGGTTCTCATTTTTAACTCTTTCCTTATATGTCCTACGTTCTTCATGGACTTATGAAAATTTGGTGCATATAAAAAAGAAAAATTATTGTTCTCAATAGATTTTAATGAATCATTTAGTGAATTATCAAGTGGTATACCCAAGCTCTCTATTAAATCTGCGCTTCCAACCTTACTAGAGACAGACCTGTTTCCATGCTTTGCAATCTTAACTCCAAGAGATGCGAGAATCAAAGAGCTAATAGTTGATACATTTAATGTCGACTTAGAATCACCACCGGTACCACACAAATCTAACAAATTAAAACTGTGTGATGGGGGAATATCAATATTTTTTAGAAGAACATTGGAAGCAAAAAAGATTTCCTCTGCAGAGGGTTTCTTAATCTTTAGAGCAGTCAAGAAAGATGCAGCTTGAGTATCACTAAGACTACCCTCCATCATAAGAGAGAAAATCGAGTCAATCTCTACTTCTGATAAATCTATTCCTTCACATAGTTTTTCGAGTATATTATTAATCATTGCAAGGCTCTTTTTGATATTGTATCAAGAATGCCATTTATAAAACCACAAGATTCATCCGAGCTATACTTTAGAGCAAGCACTATGGCCTCTTTTATACTTACTGGTACTGGTATCCCTTTCGAGAATAAAATTTCAAATACAGCAATTCTCAAGATATTTAAATCTACAGAATTAATTCTATCAAATCTCCAATTCTTAATACTTTGATCTATTTGATCATCGATTGGCTTAATGTTCTTCACACAGCCCTGTATTATTTCGTCAGCTTTATTCTTTATAACATTTCTTGTTACAACTTTTCTTGAATTAGAGAAAATATCCCTCAAAAGTTTATAAAAATCAGAATCATGTCCTTCTATTTTCTCATTTAAGTTATATGTTTTTAAGAAAACTTTGAACTTTTCTAAATTTCCAACATTAGAAACTAATGTCTCAAATTTGGCCTTAGCTATGATCCTCAAGAATATTTTATTATTACTTAAAGCAGATGAGCCTATTACTGTCATGTCTTCATCTTTAATCTTAATTACCTTCAACATATAATAGTTATTAATAGGATTTGTTTCCCAGAAGTTGGAAATATTTAAGTTAAAGTCTTCAATATCAAATGAAAAATCTGTTGATTTTACATCCAAGCTGTACATGAATCTTAATGATAATTCTCTAGCTCTTCTATCTATCCAATATCTCACTTCTAAAACTTCCTTCTTAGCTTTATTAAGCTTGCTAAGCTGAGAGCCGCCTCTGTAGCTCTATCTTTTGGTCCGCCATTTGCTCTTTCAATAGCCTGCTCTTGATTTTTGACAGTTAAAACAGCCGATGTTATAGGTGTATTATGATCAACACTTATCTGGATTAATTTATCAAATATAGCATTTGAAATAACATCATAATGAGTTGTCTCGCCCTCTATTATACATCCTAAGGCAACTATTCCATCTGGCTTATGACTTTTACATACTGCATTAATTAAATATGGCAACTCTAAAGACCCTAAACACTCTATTACATTAACTTGAAATTTTTCCGTGGCAAATTCTATATCTAGAATCTTTCTTGCATTAGCTAGCTGTTTCCCCGATATGTCTTTATAGAATGTACTGATTACAATATATATATTTAATTCTTTATCAGAATCTATTTTTTCATCATCTTTCATCTTTCTATTCTATTCTACTAGACTTAGCTTGTGTCCTAATTTATTTTTTTTAACTTGAAGGTATTTTTTGTTTTCTTTACCAGGAGCTATTTCAATTGGAACAGTCTTTGTTATCTTTAAACCAAAACCATCCAGGCCTGCAACTTTCCTCGGATTATTAGTTAACAATCTAATTTTTTTTATTCCTAAATCTCTTAATATCTGTGCGCCAGTTCCGTACTCTCTTAAATCCTCCCCCAAACCAAGGGCATGATTTGCCTCAACTGTATCTAAGCCTTCATCTTGCAAAGAATAAGCTTTAATTTTTTTGCTAATACCTATGCCTCTACCTTCTTGCTTAAGGTATAAAAGTACACCTTCACCTTGTTCTTCAATCATTTCTAAAGCTTTATGTAACTGTGAACCACAATCACACCTCTTAGAGCCCAGCATATCACCAGTGAGACACTCTGAGTGGACTCTAACTAAATATTCTTTGTTAGATTTGATTTCACCTTTAACTAGAGCTAAATGAGTTTTATCATCTATCTCGCTATCAAACGAATGACAAGTAAAGTCACCATAATCAGTAGGTAAGTTGCAGGATGAAGACTGAGTAACAAAAGATTCTTTTTGTAACCTATGGCTTATTAGGTCAGCAATTGTAGCAATCTTTATTTTATGTTTTTTTGCAAATTTTTCACAATCTTTTAGTCTTGCCATTGAGCCATCATTATTCATAATCTCGCAAATGACTGCGGTCGGTTTTAATCCAGCTATTCTAGATATGTCCACAGAGGCTTCCGTATGCCCTGCGCGAACTAAAATACCTCCGTCTCTTGCTACTAAAGGGAACATGTGTCCTGGTCTATCAAAATCTGAAGCAGAGGAGGAATCTTTAGAAACCAGTATTGCGGTCCTGGATCTGTCGTGAGCAGAAATACCTGTTGTTACATCTTTCTTCGCATCGATAGAAACCGTAAAAGCTGTTGAGTCTAGATTTTCGTCGGACGGCTTGTTTACAGGGGACAAATCAAGCTTCCTAGCTTTATGAGTGTCTACAGACAAACAAATCAGTCCTCTTCCATGGGTTGCCATGAAATTTATGACCTCTGGAGTAGCAAATTCTGCCGCAACAATCAGATCTCCTTCATTTTCTCTATCTTGATCATCAACAAGAATGACCATCTTACCTTTTTTTATATCCTTTATTGCATCTTCTATCTTTGATATTGCCAAAATACTACCTCTTTAACAGCAAAATACTTACCCCTAAATAATATACATTTTAAAAAATAAACCAAGCATAAAAATACCTAAAAAATTCTATTGACTTTTGTTGTGGTAACTATATTTTAAATTATACTCATTACTTCTGGAGGATTAACTTGAGAGTGCATGAATTTTCATCAAATAGTCAAATTTCCTTTTCTTACTTATTAGGTGGAGGTGAAGAATTTAAGGAATTCGAAGAAGAAATCTTAGATGATTTAGAAGAAGAAATTGACTACGACGATGATATCTGGGAAGAGTCAGATGAAGATGAAGAAGAAATTGAAGAGGAAATTGATTCTGGGGATGACACTGAAGATGAAGATGAATTTGAGGACTTAGAAGAAATTGATGATCTAGATGATTTAGGTGAATTAGAAGAAATTGATGAATTTGACGAAGAAGGTCTTGAAGACTTAGAAGAAGAAAATTAATTTTAACTTAGCTATCCTTTTAAAAAAACAATCTTAACCGCTAACATTGTTAAGGCACATGCAACGCACGATAAAACCATAGCAAACATAAAGGAGTATCCACTTCTCAACATATAAGGAAGTATTAAGAATAAAGGAACAGTTGCTAGACCAAAATATAAAATCTCTTCGCTTAATCTAGCTATTCTTGCAATATTCTTACTCTCAACATAAATCCAAATAAAAGTTATTAGAGAAACCAGGGGTAGAGCTATTATTATAGCGGACAAAACAGTACTTCTTTTTGCAATTTCTGATGCAAGTACTATAACTAGTGCAGATATAATAAACTTTATCAAATATTGCAACATTAAAATATTATACCAAAATGTTTTTGAGTTTTTAAAATTATTAAATATTATAAAATTATGACAACCTTAGATATATACATCGAAGAAAGATTAAAAAATGAAATAGTAAGAATTAATATAAGCAATAGTAAAATCATAGAAATCTTTC
>Ga0315316_10001232_pt1 | contig 17728 bp, 18 predicted proteins | sample M160m3416metaG_FD_203702 | JGI IMG/M metagenome (GOLD analysis project Ga0315316, IMG submission 203702) | Ammonia-oxidizing marine archaeal communities from Monterey Bay, California, United States - M1 60m 3416 | ecosystem: Environmental > Aquatic > Marine > Intertidal zone | place: USA... | reverse complement strand
CCTGTAGTTATACTATCGACTGCATTAGCACCTAGTCCAATGTTTGAAGTAGCTGTCTTTTGTATTGTAGTTGCAGTTAAAATATCAGCTGTAGATGTACTTGGTAAATTAGTTAAGCTAGCACCAGATATTGCTGGAAGAGCACCAGTTAATTTAGTAGCATCAATGGTAGTAGAAGTAAATAAACCAGCTGAACTTATACTTGCCTTCTGAGTACCATTAGCTTGGAAACGAATTTCCTTTGATGTACCATCAGCGTTAAAAGTTAAGTGTTCATTACTTGATTTTATTGTGCTCATATATTATTCCTTTGGGTACTTGTCTTTAGTTGTCTTAATCGTAGCCTTCCAAGCATCAATACCATTGTGGTATATGTCATCTAGTTGGTCTGCTATTGATGGGTATTCGGCTACTCTATTTCTTTGATAAGCTGCATCATCATATGCTTTTTGTAGTGCTGCTACTCCAGCATTACATTCAGCTTCAGAAGGTTTAGACTTTGTATCATCGTGTATAATCAAGTTAGCGTAGATTTTATTTTTGCTATCACTCCAGCCAAACCATTGACCTTTGTGTAATTTTGCTAAATAATTTTCCAAAGTATAAGTCATTAAGTATCTCCTAATTTAATAAATGTCATAGCAACATGATTTGAATTAGTATCACCCCAACAAGTTGTAGCTGTATTAAAAACATCCATAAGAAATTTAACTTTATGTGTCGACACATTTGTTACATCAAAAATACATTGACAAAAGGTACTAGCATCTGTTTGAGGAGCAATGTACTCCATCCAACAAGTTGACAAAGAGGCAGCTGAATAACTAGAATTATCCGTTGTTACTTCAATTTTTGACCTACAATAACGAGAAGTGCTGCTTGTGTCCATATAATACGCAGCTTGAAACTGAATAAGCCATTTACCTGTTGATGGAAAAGTAAATATTCCACTTGATTGTGTCATACCAGTACCTATTTTTTCAAAGGAATCTGTATCAACTCTTTCTAAGTTAGATGTTATAGGTATTAAATCACCAGTTGTTTGTGTGTGCATTCTCCACATATCAGCTTCAGTAATTCCTTGTTCTGGAAGGTTAGTAAGACTAGCACCACTAATAGCTGGCAGTGTTCCTGTAATATTAGCTGCTGGAATATTAGTTAAACTGGCAGCTGAGATAGCTGGAAGATTACCTGTCAGCTTGGTTGCATCAATAGTAGTAGAAGTAAACGCACCAGCAGAACTGATACTTGCTTTCTCAGTACCGTCAATTTTAAATTTAACTGTAGAAGATCCGCCATCGGCATTTAGTATTAGATCTTCTGAATTACTTGCTATTGAACTCATTAAGTTATCTCCTTCCAGCTAGTTGTATCTTCATCCCAATAGTAATCTTTATCATCATCTGGATAATCTGTTGGTGCTTTCCATTGACAAGTAGATTCATCTAATACCCAAGATGCAAAAGTTTTAGGTGGAATAAAAGCATCACGAGTTTTATCGTATGTTCCACCAATAAACGCATAATTTTTTCTAATAGACCCAGTGTATGAAGTTTGAATCCACTCTCCTGGGCTACTATCTATAAATGTATCAAAAAACTCTGACTCTGCAGCTATTACTTTAACCACAACATTATCACTATTAATTTTTGCAAAATGGCTCATAATTGATACCTCACTATTACTACTCCTGATGCTCCAGCATGAGGGCTGGCACCATTTGAATTTCCACCATTACCAGTGTTTGCCGTTGCTGCAACATTTGTAGCTGGTATTCCGCCAGCAGCATATGTGACATTGGAGCCTGTAATATCATTAACTCCTCCAGGACCGCCAGTACCATAACCGCCACCTCCTCCATAGCCACCGCCACCGCCAGCAGCATAACCGCCACCTGATACTGTTCGAGAAGGGCTACCAACATTTCCTTGACCAGCAGTACGAGCACCACCAGATGTAACAGTTGTTCCTTGACCACCTCCGCCACCTGAGCCTCCGCTACCACCATTGCCACCGCCACCAGGATAATTACCAGGACCGCCACCACCACCGCCAATAGCTGTTTGACCGAAGGCAGAAGAATTACCTCCATCACCACCACTACCAGTGTTGTTAGTACTACCACCACCACCAACAGTAATAGTGTAACTTGATGCTGATACACTATGGTTAGTTGCTGTTAATACACCACCAGCACCTCCGCCTCCGCCTGACCAACCATAACCTTGTGAACCTCCAGCAGCACCTCCGCCAGCAACGATAAAGTATTCAACTACAGGAGACGCTCCTAAAACAGTAATTTGAAAAGTTCCAGAAGAAGTAAATGTATGTACTTTAAAATTTCCATCTGTAGTTATAGTGCCACCAGTAGCTGTGAATGGTCGTACATCTCCACTTCCTCCACCTATATTAATCCAAATATTAGCACCAGAAGTTGCATCTGTACAAACATAAGATTCACCTGATGTTTTATTAATCCAAATATGTCCAGTTGCTGATGGATTAGTACTAGAAGTTGGATCATTTGTAGACACTGTTGTATCTGTTAATCCAGAAAATGAATTAGGAAGACCTGTTAAATTAGCACCACTAATTGCCGGTAAAGCACCTGTCAATTTACTTGCTGTTAATGCACTAATACGTGCATCAGCAACTGTACCTGTTAAGTTAGCTGCAGGTAAGTCACTACCACTATCGAGTAGAGTACCTGTAACATCAGGTAATGTTATCGTTCTATCAGAGTCAGTATTGGGTGCAGCAATTGTTAAAACTCCTGATCCCGATGCATGTCCTGTTAATTTTATTTTACTCATGTATCTCCTATGATATTACCCATGTACTTCCACTTGGAATAGTAACTGTTATACCACTATTTATACTAATCGGTCCAGCGGTTAATGCATTGTTGCCGGATGTTATAGCATAGTTTGCACTAATTGTATTTGCGTGTTCGTATAACCCCTTTGATGTTGAGTTAGCATCTGTATCTAATACTGCCCAGCTTGCCGCTGTACCATTTGTTGTTAAAAATTTACCACTATTACTTGACTGTGATGGTAAAGCATCTACTTGCGCCCATGTTAAACCACCTGTATTTCCTGATTGGGCGGTTAACACATATCCATTTGTTGGTGAATTTGATATTTTTAAATTCGCTTCATCTACTACATTGTCTGCAATAACTGTTGCTCCATCCGCTGTAGATGTAACCTCACCACTATGGTTAGGATGCACATAGTTATTTGCACTTGCAGCAATAGCATTTAATTTACTATGATCTGCATCGGTAAATGTATTAGAATCAGTTGCTGCCTCAACCGCTGTCGCGATTTGAGCTGCTGTGATTGCTCCTGTGTTGCCATTTACACTGAGTACAGCATCTGTCGGAGTGGCAAGTAAAGTGAAGTCTGCCATTGTACCAGCAGTTCCACTATTACGTACATACGACTTATTCTCATCTGATCTTACAACAATGTCACCCTCTTGTGTTGTTAGAGCAAGATGAGCACTTTGGCTTGATGCAGTCTGTACAGTAGTTAATGCCACTGAACTTACTGAGATCTCACCGCCACCACTTATGCTTATACCAGTTCCTGCAGATAATGCTGAAACAATAGGTAAGTTAGTTAGACTCGCACCTGAGATTGCAGGTAAAGCTCCAGATAATTTACTAGATGTCAGTCCGTCAAGTTTAGCATCTTCGACTTGCCCGTCTGCTGCTAATAATACCGATAAATTTCTTGCCTTACCCATTTATATCTCCTATGCTTCCAATGTTGTTATTCTTGCTTCAAGCTCTTGAATTGTTTTAACTAATAAAGGTACAAGTTTTGCTTGGTCTATGCCTTGATGTATAGCATTTCCATCATCATCAACTTCATCTTTAGTACCACTAATAGCTTCAGGTACAATGGTTGATACTTCGTGTGCTATAAAACCATCTACTAATGTATTAGTATCGTCAGCTATAAAATTAAATCTTTTTGGTTTTAATTGTTTAAGTCTTGTTGTAGCATTTGCCATATCTTCAACATTCTCTTTAAGTCTATAGTCTGAAGAAGTGCTATAAGAAGTAGAACTACCCGAAGCTATAATATTACCAACATTTACATTAGTATTATAAAAACCAATTAGATTTTTTGAGCTAGATGTATTAGCACTTATAGTAAGTTTTCCTTCACTATTAAAATCAGCACCAGCTGAAGCACCTGTTGCAGAAAAGTTTGCAATTTTAACAAATCCACCATTTGGTTGAAAATGTATATCATAACCAATATCTAAAGAACCCGGATTAGAGTTCTGAAACCACATACGATTACTAGAAGTATCAGTACCAACATAAAGCCTTCCATTTCCAGCACCTGAAAACTCTGCAACTGTGTTTACTTGCGTTGTGCCTGATGAAGCTGGTCCACCAGTTTGTCCTGGACCATTCATTCTGGTAGTGCCTGTTACCGTCATACCACCACCTCTTAAAAAAGAAGCAACTGTGGTATTTCCAATTTGCAAATCTAATCTTGGTAAACCGGCAGCTGTGCTGTTTGGACTGACTAATTCAAGATCTACATATCCATAAGAACCAGCTGTACTACCCATTCTTTGTACTAAATGTGTATTACCATCATTTGGTGTTTGTATTTCTAATCTACCTTGTGCAGTAATTCCAGCAGAAGTTGTTTCAAGTTTCTTAGTGCCATTGTAAAATAAATTTACTGCACCATCTACTACCATTTGAGCCAGACTTTCAGTACCACCAGCATTTTGAAAATCAATTGCTGATGCTTTTATAAATAATTGGCCTGTACCAGAATCTTCAATAAAACTATTACCACTTGTGTGATGTATTTTTAAGTCAGCACTAGTTCCAACATTTAACCTGACACTATCTGCTAGAGTTAAGTTGTTTGTCATAGTGCCACCAGCTTTAGGTAGAGCTGCACCCGCAGTAGTATTTAGAGTTTGTATATCTACTCCATCAACCGTACCACCTACAACAATATTACCATCTACATTTAAGTTAACACCATTTAAAAGTTGTAATTCATCTGATTTTTGTCTACTAACAATTGTGAAAGAACCATCACCTTTAATTGCAGTTTCAATTAAACCATCTTCTGAGTTATGTGTTGGATCTGAAATTTTACCAGTAACCTTAGCATATATCTCTTGTGCACCATTAGCGTTTTCACCTTTAAACTGAACTTGCCCTAAGTAATCTCCATTAGCAGGGCTTGCACTATTTCTATATAGTATTAGTTCAGGTGCAGCTGAATTTCCTGCATCTGTAGATTCCATGGTGAGTGTACCAGTTAGTGTACCACCAGTTAAATTTAACTTACCTGATATATCTGTAGCTGGTACATTATCTAAAGCTGATGACTTAATGTCACCACCACTATCTAATAAGTCTGCTAAATTTCTTGTGTTACTCATATGTTATCCTGTTATTAATAATTAAGTTGAATATGTAACCTGAATTGTTGCTTGACCATCAGATGTCCATTCACTAGCTTGCAATACAGTAACTCCCCCAGAGTGGTCATAAATATCAAAACGAGCACTATTACTATTTTTACCATAATATAAAGTTATAGCGTGACCAGCAGTTATAGACATATTTTCTGCATTTGCTACTGAACCAGCTCCGTGATTACCATTTGTATTTGGTGTGGAAAATGGAAATCCTGAAAGATATAAGTTTCCTGAAACAGAACCTAAACTTGTAGTTCTAACATTTGCTGTACAATGAACTACTCGCCCAATCTTTGTATAAACACCAGCATTAAGAGAATGCATAGTTGCGTTATTAGTTAAATCAGTAAGTACAGGAGTCCAAGTGCCTTCCTCATAATCGTCTAAAGCATTGGCTGCTGCTGTGTCTGTGCCAAATAATATTCCATCAGTTGCTCTAACTCCACCTGATTCTTTAACTCTAAATTTTTCTGTTCCTTCTGTAAGAACTACAAAATCTGAGCCATTGCCGCCATTACCACTTAAATCACAGTATCCTACAGATCCTTGTAATCTTATATTGGCCTGGTCAGAGCTGTCTTTAACTTCTAATGGTCTAGCTGGGCTGCTTGTGCCTATACCTACGCTACCGCTACCGTTATCAGCAATAAGACTACCTGTTCCATCAGGTAGTGTAACAGTACGTGCTGTACCTGTAGCAGGTGCAGTTAGTGTTACTGTTGCTGATCCTGTTGCACTCGGTTGTATTTTTATATCACTCATCTATAACTCCTTTAATAATTCATTGCTATGCCATGAAGTTGTGTTTCTTTAGAACCTGCTGATTGATTTGCCCATACAACTTTATACCTAACATCAGTTCCACTTGTACAAGTTACCTCAGGACATTTTGCCATTAAGATTCCAGTACTAAATGTTCCAGATGCTACTGGTGTACTTTCAGTCCAATTAGTCCCATTATTACAAGTAAAATAAACTTTTAAATCTGTTCCTAGTGTTGCTGTGCCTGCATTATTTTTATAAAGAATAACTCCACTTACTTTTGTTTGAGCAGAACTAGCAGTTTGTACTGTTGATATTAATGTTCCAGTTGCACCTATTGTTTGTGTTGTGTTTGGAGTAAAAGTTGTTCCGTTCGGATAACGACAAGTATTTGATAGTCTATATTCATCAAGCAGCCCACCAATATAACCATAATTACTATTATAAGCTCTTCTACTTATCCAAAAATCACCACCAAAATCAGTAACATGAAGGTGATATCCTCCCGAAACAGTAGATAGTGTATGTGAACCACTTGCTACACCATTTATATAATGTCTTAATACATTACCATCTCTTGTAATTGCAACATGAGACCATTCACCTTCAGAAATAGAGCCTGAGCTAGTAAATGTAAAATCATCTCCACTACTAGAACCATTTCTCCTATAACAGTTAAATTGTACTTTGCCATTCTGCAATACAGTCCAATGCATTCCTCCACTACTATCTGAAGTATTTGAAGTAGCTTGTCCTCCTAATTCCATCGGCCAATCATTGGCAGCAGCAGTGAGTTGACCTGAATAAGGGTATATCCAAGTTTCAAATGTAAATTCGTTAGTACTAAAATTCCAATGAGAACTATCTCCCATTGATAAAGCATTTCCGTGTGTACCATAAGTAGCTGTTACAGAACCAAATTGACAAGCAGCTGTTCCAAATTTCTTTTCACCTGTATCTAGTTTTGGGCGAGCTCCTTCAGTTACAGTTCTAGTTATAGTTCTACTGTGTGAAGAACTATCTGTAATTGTTGTTGAATTATTACCTCCATCAAAATGCAATAATGCTAAAGTATTTGAATCACTTGTAAAAGCTGCTGCTGCTGAAGTTGCTACTGGAATTACATATTCACTAGCATTTCTATTGACATCTGTTTGTGTAGCAAGCCCCGTATCATTTTCAAATTGATCTATAAAAGAGTTAGGAAGATTGTAAGCAGCTTTGTTATCTGCTACTGCTGAATGCAATGCTAAGCTTGCTATATCATTTCTTATTGTTACAAAATCTACTGCATCATCTGCAATCTTCCCAGTTACTACAGCATTCGCTGCAATCTTAGCTGCGGTTACTGAGTCAGTAGCTAGTGTTCCAGCATCTACTACTCCATCAGGTAAACCACCAACTGATATTCCTGTTATTGTGCCTGCGTCTGAATCAAATACTATTGCCATTTATTACTCCTATGGTTTTGGAAACTCATTTTTAATTGATGCGATAGCATCTTTCCACGTTGTTGTCCCATTTACTAAATCATCGTACCGCATCTCATCTTGATTAAGTAGATCGTATTTAGCTTTGCGTAATCTTGAATATTGAGTTTTTGCTGTGTAATCTGCAAGACTACTAAAAACAGTAGCCCCTTCAGGAATAGCAGTGACAACTTCGTACGTGTTTCCATTTTCAGATTCTGTTATACTTTGATATTCTGTATCGTTTAATGGATAAATTTTTGTAGTCATAATAATAATTTCCTATCTTAATTGAATTACTCTATATTGGTAAACAAGGCTTGAACCAAATCCACACGTTACTTGAATATTAGAGCCTGAGCCTGTTACCGTTGTGTTGTAAGAACCACTTAAATTAGTAATTCTCATAGTGCTTGTAGAAGTTCCTATACTAACAAGCGCAACTACATTAGTTATAGAACTATTTGCTGATGCAGTAACTAAATATGTACTATGTGTGCCTGTGACTGTATATACAGTAGCTGATGCTGTACCATCGTGTGATAATGCTGCCGTAGAACCTGAAGCCACCTGCTCAACCAAATTATCAGCACCATCCACATCACCAGCAATAGTAATACCAGTAGCAGTTGTATTAAATTTTTTTACATTGTCGTAGTATAGATTTACTTGTGCATCTTTAACACACTTAATCATATTTTCGCCTGTTGACGATTGTATTAATAAATCATTAGCACCTTTAATTCTTAAATCGCCAGTTCCTGTATCATCAATATAACTATTAGAACCATCGTGATATATTTCTAAGTCGTTACCAGTACCAAATCTAGCCTTAACATTATCGTTAAAATCAACACCATTTGCCCCACCTGTTATATCTGTAGTCTTTGCTAATGTTCCTGCACTTGCTGGTAATGTAAATGTAACACCAGTAGATCCTGAGTCAGGAGCTTTAATTATACTTGAACCACTTGTTACACCGCTTAATTTTAATGTACTCATAGGATTACCCACCTTGAACCTGCAGATAATGTAATATCAACACCTGCATTTAATGTTATTGGACCAGTAGAAGAAGCACTCTTACCACTTGGTACTGTATAGTCTGTAGTAACAGCTTGTGAATTCTGAACAAATACAGCATCAGTACCACCACCTGTTGCACCACTTGATATAGATGCAAATGATATATTACCAGCACCATCAGTTTTTAAATACTGATTTGCTGTACCGTCACTTAGATTTAACTCAGAGACACCAACAGAATTTGGTTCTATATGTTCAATACCAATTGCATTATCTGCAATCTTTGTACCATCAACAGCGTCCGCTGCTAACTTCGCTGTAGTTACAGCTCCAGTCGATAGATCTTGTGGTGTGATTACGCCATCAAGGATCTTTGCTGCGGTGATAGAATTATCTGGTATATCACTCGAAGTTATTGGTACATTAGAAGGTGAACGACCTAAATACGCCATATTATGTTATCTCCATTATACTAAGTATTACATCTGCATCTGCTCCTGATGAATTAGATCCACCAGCTTTTACGACATCACCTGTTTGCAAAATAATCTTATTACCTGACATTACTTCTAATGATGACCCTGCCGGTAATGGAGCATCTTTTATAATATAAACATCATCAGCATTCTCACCACTTGATGAGGCAGTTACAATTTGAGCATCAGTTGTAATTGACTGTCCTTTAATGTTTGATATTGTTAATCCGATAATAACCGAAGTAGTAGAACTTGGTACCGTATAAACAGTACTAAGTGCAGCTCCATTCACTCCTGATTTTGTCTTTAATTTAAATGTATTTGCCATATCTTATCCTATTTATATTATCCTAGCGCAATTGACATCGCAACTGCATCTGGTACCGTTTGAATTTGTGCATCAACATATGCCTTAATGCTTTGCTGTGTTGCTAGTTTAGTTGCTGAGTTACTTGCCATATTATCTTCATCAACGACAAAACTCATCGCAGCGGTTGTTGCATCAGCTTCCATAACCGCACCAGCTGCAGCAACATTAGTTGCATCTGTTACATCAGCGCTTGTCTCTATTCCTGATAGTTTTGTTTTCTCTGCATCTGTGTATGCATTTGTATTCGAGTTGTTTTCGTATGCAGCCTTAATCTCACCATCTGTCATTTGATTGACGTCAGCCCATGATGATCCGCTATATACTTCTAATTGACCAATCGTTGTATTCCATCTTAAATAACCAGCTGATGGAGATGAATCTCTTTGTGCTGTTGTGCCTGATGGCATAATAGCAGAACCAGTTTCTGAAGATTGACTTACTGTATCTGTAACAACGGCAACTTTAATAACTTTTACTGTTACCTGATCATTTACCGCTGCGGCAGTACCTAATACAACCGTTGTTCCGTTATTAGCTGTATAATCTGCGGCAGGTATTTTAACACCGTTAACATACACATCAAGTATACTATTTGATGCATTATAACCACCTGAAATAGTAAATGTAGTTTGGCTGGCCGTGGCAGTGAATTCGTGGTCAGTAATATCTGAACCACTAGCAAGTGATAAAGCTTTAATAACCTCAATTGATATGGTAGAACCTGTAACAGCACCAACATCTAATACAACTGAGTTTCCGCTTGTTGCCGTATATTCATCTGGAGATAGTTTTACACCATTATAATATACGTTAACATGATCGTTAATTGAATTATATGATACCGAGAATGTAGTTTGTGCGTTTGTGGCGGTGAAATCTGTAGTGATTATCTCATTAGCACCCGCTGCTCCACCTGATGAACCACCAATTTGAAAGATAGTACCTGATCCATCTTTCGAATATAGTATTTGATCTGCGGTGTTTAAGGCTAATTCGCCTTGAGCAATGTCAGTTGCATTTCCGGTGTTGTGCGTAGGGAGTCTTCCCGCAACCGCCGATTGCTTGATTTTTACTACTGTTCCAGCCATATTTATGGTATCCTATAATTTTTCATAGCGAGTATATACTCACCATCTTATGTTTATTTATACGTAAAAAAACCCCCAATGAAGGGGGTTTAGTTGTATTTGTAGAAATTTTAGAACGTACCACCGTCGATAGTAGTAGTTGCTGTAGGAACACCCGATGAGTTGAACCCAAGCACGTGATATTGTGAACTACCAGTAACAAATGACATCGCTGTACCAGCATCATTTGCAATCATAACACCCTTACCAGTGAATGAACTTAAACCTGTACCACCATGAGCCACCGCAACATCAGTTGCTGCCCATGTACCAGTAGCGATTGTACCTAATGTAGTAAGTGATGTTTGACCAACGTAAGTTGATGCAATATCGATTGTATCAGCAGCAACAGCAATACGATTTGCTGTACCTACCGCATCAATTGTATTACCACTCTTCGTTAAACCATTTCCAGCAGTGATTTGACCAGCACCAGAGAATTGTTCGAATGTAATAGCAGTTGTACCAAGAGTTACCGCACCATTTGTACTTAGAACATAACCATTGTCACCGTTGGCTGTACCCTCTTCAGCAAATGTAAATGCACCTGCAGTTAATTCAGAAGCAGCATCAGCATCCGGTGTTCTTGTAAGTACCCAGTTCGCTGAACCAGAACCAACAGTTGTTACCTTATAGAAACCGTTTTGAGCAGCAGTTGACTGGTTTTTAACAAGAACTCTATCATTTGCAACAAGAGTAACACCATCAATTGCGATAGCAGCTTGTGATCCTGAGTTAGTTAGTGTACCAGCACCATTTGAATATGTAGCAGTTAGGTTAGCGGTTGTAGCAACACGAACTGAAGCTTTAACATCTAATCCGTTTGCAACACTATCAACATATGCTTTATTAGTAAGTGAGTCTGCAGTAAATCCAGAGCGACCTTGGTAACCAGAAGGTACCGTTACTGTTCCTGTTCCGTGAGGAGTGAGTGATATGTTTGTATTACCAGCAGTTGTTGAAACAACACTACCATCAATTGTTAAATCATCAACTACAACTTGTGTTAATCCAGGAAGTGCAGTAATTGTACCACCAAGAGATGTATCAGTCGAACCGATTGTTATACCATCATTTACTAGTTTAGCGTTTGCAATTGATCCAGCAAGTTGTGCATTCGATACACCTAACGCTTTAATTGTTACTGCACCAGATGATACCGCAAAGTCAGCAGTAGCAAATGAAGCAACACCCTTATTAGTTGTACTTGCATCCTCACCAGAAATTGTGATAGTATTATTTGATACCGCTGTATCAATACCTTCACCACCAGTATATGTTAATGTCTCGCCAGTATTTACTGTATCCGCTGAACCAGAGTCAGCAGCAATATTAAATGAACTTACAACCGTGGCAAATGATAAGTTACCTGAACCGTCTGTTTGTAAGAATTGGTTGGCAGAACCATCCGCTGTTGGATGTGATAAACCATCAAGGATAACCTTACCAGATCCGTTTGGTGTGATTGTAATATCACCGTTTGTATTTGTTGATGTAATGGCATTGCCGTTTAATGTTAAGTTATCAACATTTAATACATCAATCTTTGAATTCGCGTCTACTATAATTGCAGATGACGCGGTTAGCGTTCCTGCAGTATGGTCCATCATATCGGTGAAATGCTGACCACCAATCGTTCTTGCTATAACAGCACCACCAACTGTTTCACCTATAAAAAGCTTATCCGAATTAAATGAATAGGCCTGTTCACCTACCGCTAACGCATCAGACGCCGGCGATCCGGTGCTCGTACTATATTTAGTAATAATTACTGTACCTGACATACTATCTCCTAATTAATTTGTGTTGTGCGCGCGTTAAAATTCATTTGTTAAAAACTCCCGCCTACTATTTTTAAATTTGTGTTTTCTATTTGTCCTTGCACTTTAAAAGTGGAAGAACTTGCATCCCATATAATCATCGAACCATCACCTCTAGAAGTTGTATCTACATCCGTTAAAGCTGATAATGACTGCCCTGCAGTAAGTGACATATTTCTGGCTACAATTACCTTTTGTGATGATCCACCACTCTGGTATCCTCTATTTGCTGTGATCTTTCCTTGTAATGCCATTATATTTGTGTTACTCCCGGGTTAATTGTTACTTGACCTTCAACAACTCTGGTTTTCTCACCAGTACTTGTTTTGGTTATCTCTACATCATATACATACCTTCCAGCCTTCAATGAATTTGTGACCGAATTCCCTAGTGATATCGTGACTACCCCATTTGTAGCACTCGATACCACAGCAGTAAAGTTTGTGGCTGTTGTGGACGTATAAGTTTTTCTCATTTGCCCAGCAACAGTGTATCCAGATAAATTTCCAACTGTTCCTGTAGAATCTTCTACAATTATCTCAGCTGAAAAGTCTGAACCTTGATCTATACTTAAGTCTGAATATACTGCCATTTTCCTCTATACCTATATTTATAAAATTCTTGTTTTAAGCACCTGCGCCATGTAATGTCTTTACAGTTGCACCAGCTGAATTAATTATTAACAATGTTGATAATGATTTCATCTCTGAAGATCCAACTGAATCATCAGCCATCTTTGCTTGTGTGACTGCATTATCTGCTATATCATCAGTAGTAACACTAGATGAAGCAACTGTCGTAGCTATACTTACTGAACCTAAGTTTGTCATTGTAGCAGAACCTGTTACAGCTCCTGTTAATGTAATAACTGGGTCGTTAACATCAAAGTCAAGTGTATTATCACTTGCTTCATATGTTACATTAATACCAGATTCAGTATTGCTTCCAACCATAGCACCAACAGTTGTTGCAATAGTTGTTGCTAATGTTACACCGCCAACTGTAATAGCATCAGCCTCTAACGTACCATCAATATCAGCATTACCACTAATATCTAATGAAGCTGCGTCAACTTCACCTGTCACAGTAATACTATCTACAAAAGCATCTCTAAATCTTGCACCTGTTGCACCTAAATCAACATCACTATCTGTTACAGGTCGTAATATACCATCTTCTAATTTTACTTGGTCTGCACCACCAGTTCTGAATATAATATTATTATCAGTAGAAAAATCTATATCGTTATCAGCATCTCTACCAATAACTAAGGCAGCATTTTTAAGAGATGTTACCGTTGTTTGAGCTGCTGCTAATGCAAAATCTAATGTATTATCACTATCTTCATACGTTACTGCAATACCTGTTTCAGTATTACCACCAACCATTCCTCCAACCGTATCTGATATTGTTTCAGCAAGAGTAACACCGTTAACTGTAATTGCATCAGCTTCTAATATACCGTCAACATCGACATTAGCAGAAAAATAAGCTGTAGGTGCTGTAAATTTAAGATCACCTGTACCTGTGTCTGCTATATATGAATGTGAACCATCATGATATATCTCTAAGCCATCAGATGATGTACCAAGTATAACCTTCGCGTTATCATTAAAGACTAAGTTACCTGTCATGGTAGATCCTGCAACTGTTACACTACCAGCAACAATACCTTGGTGAGCCTCAAGAGCACCTACAATAGTTGTGGCACCAATATCGCTATTAGTTACTTTATCTAGATCACCAATACCAGTACCAAGCTCATTAGTTTTAACTCTCCATTGCTCGAAGGTATTTGCTGTTGTTACGTTAACTGTATTTGCCATATTATCTCTCTATTAATTGTTTGAGCATCATTTTAATTTCTGATACATCTTGTTCTACTTTGTTCAATCTCTCTGCGTCCTTTATTAATCTTGCCCTATTCGCCGAATGAAGTGCACCATCACTATTCATATTTATAATAGCGCCTGAGCTTGTGTCTCTTACCATACCAGGATGTCCTTGAATAGGTACTTTCATTATGCTCTCAATGCTATAGCTCGAAGATCTTGACACATCGGAACAGTACTTGTACTTCCAGATCTCATTACAATCTTCACAGCAAATATAGTAAATGTATTTGCTGGAGTAATGTTATATTCTGTTTCATTATATGTAGCTCCATCAGAGAATGCTACTGCACCATTATTACCTGTTGGTGTAGCTGCTACCCATGACTCAGCATTAAATGTTCCTGCCGTATTACCAAGCTTATAGTATACATCAACAAATGATCCGTTAGGTCTATTAATATCTAAATAGATCTTTAAACCATCCGAGGTATCGTTTAATTCAACTGTCTTCGTTACATACTTTGCTAAGTTAGATCCTTTACTTGGATCAGTCTCAGCAACTGCGGTACTATTATCAATACGATTACCAATAGTAATGATAGAAGATCTCTCTAAATCAAGTACTGGTGATAAGTAAGCATTAGCAGAACTAAACACCCCGCTTAATTCAGCAGTATGTGTTGAACCTGGTTTAATAACCTTAGGTGACAATGGAGTATAATCTTCATTCGCAACAACAGCGGCAGCAGTTGTACCAATGGATGTACCATTACCTACAGCGGTATCTTTAATTGTCCAAGTTTGTGCTGTATTAGGTAATACAACTTGTTGTAACATTGGTCGAGCTGTATTCCATTCTAAACCTTCTGTTGCTTGACACGCTGAACCACCACCGTTACCAGCAGTAATTGCATTTGCGTGATTAGCTGCAGCAACTGTAATCGTATAACTATCTCTTGCAATTGCAGTAATTGTGTGTGCTTTATTTAACTCATTTGCAGTATAACCATTCGTTGCAGCGAAACCTGCAAGAGTAACTGAATCACCAGCTGAATGACCATGGTCACGATGAGCTACGGTAATAATGTTATCTTGTGAGGCAGTGTTTGCCACAGTAGTTAATGGATCTGCAACTAACGCTCTTGAAGGTAACTCAGCATTTCTTAATACTGCTGTACGAGTAGTAGAAATATCAAAGTTTGCACGATGTAATGTAAACGTTAAGTCTTTATTTTGATCTGGACTCCATGTTGAAGCATTAGCAGACTTAAATAATACACCAGCATATGGCTGTTGTGATATTCTATTACCATTTTGATCTTCCTTACCAATCTCAGCATAACGTACTAAGTACTTATTAGAGTTAGCCATAATAACAATTGCATACTCAACACCATCTTGTAGATATACTGGTGATGGGAATGTAAATGTAGATACTGTACCATCAATGTTTACCGAACCAGGATTGAGAGTTACTTCAGAGAATGGAATAATGTTTTGCGTTGGGAATCCATTCACCATTTCACGTATATCTACCGTTACAGGTATAGCACTATCTTTCGCAGTAAATATTAAATCAATCTTAGTAACGAATGCAGCTTTATCAAGTAATATTGATTGTGCTAATGGATCAACCCATCGGACTCTACCAGTTGATGCTCTTGCATCTACTGATTCATTAACACTTGTCCTTGAAATAACAGGAGTACGTGTTGAAACAATAACATTCTCTCTTGTTTCAAGTAATCCAGTAGCTCTATACATTGCCATAGCAGATGTAGTAGTTGTCTCGTCATCATTTGTAGATGATTGAGTAAGTTTAAATTCTTTATCACCTGTAGCAAAATTAAGTGAAGAGTTATTTGGTATAAGGAATGTACCAGACACTGCACCGTTTGCATCAGTTGTGAGGGTAGATGCTGTACCTGGGTGAGCAACTACACTATTAACACCAACTAAAGGCGTGAATGAATGACTTCCTGATTTAACGTAATCTGCTACAGACACACCATCAAAGAATGCATATACCTGAACACCTGGTTTCATACGAGTTGCAGAGAAGGCAACTAATCGTGTTCTCATAAATGGTATAAAGTTAACCTCTACTATACGGTCACCAACACTAAATCTTGATGTTTGAATTTCAATTGTTTGTTGTACACCTACTCGTGTTGATGTACCAGTATTGAACAATTCTCTCCGTCTTCCATGAGCTTCCCATTCTGTTCCAGTCCAGTTTGTTGACCAATCACCCCATACAGTACCTACTTGAGGTTCTAAAGCATTCATCATCGCATCAAATTCACCATCATTATTAATGACAACTTCAGGTCTACGATCAATATCTCTCCACTCATCTGATGATGGTGTAAGTGTCATTGAACCAGTCCAGTTAAATACATCATATGGATTAACATTGATTTGACCAGAATACTGGCCTTGTGTTATCATTGCTGAATGTGTATATGGTAATGTAACTAAGTCTCCAGTCTTTGTTGTACCTGATGCGCTAGAAACATATGTTAATGGAGCATTACCAGAGGCAAATCCCGGCCTTAGCACACGATTTCTTAAATCAATTGAAGCACGATATTCAGGTGATGAAGAGTTAGACATTCTTGTATTTGAGAATGCATCTACTAAATAACCTGATTTAAATCTTTGTAAGCTTGAAGCTCCATCTATAATTTGTTTGTTCTGTGCTTCAGCTTCGAGGAATGATAGTACCGAATAGTATTCGATCTGAGTTATTCTCTTATCAATACGACCAATATCACGCATCGTATAACGACGATTATCTACAAAGTCAAGAGTAACTTCATCGGGGCCTGTAGTATATGCAGGAATCTTCAACGTGTATAAATGCATTGCATCTGTAGGAATAGACGGTGGAGAAGGATAAACTGCTGGAACACCTGGCGAAACACCAAATACACCTTTTGAGTCAAGATAAATCTTATCTATTCTTGGTAGATAGTATTGAATATTTGTTGAGAACTGAGAGAACCTTACTGGGGCAACTGCTACTGTAGCACCTGTTCCTGTAAAGTTACCACCCGCATTACCAACTCTTGGTCTAAAATCAATTGCTGATCTTAATTCTATATCACCTAATTTAGGTATAGCTGTGTAATCAATTTGGCCAGTATATGAATCAACTGAGAAGAAGTCTCCTGTTGAATGTGAGAAATACTTATATGTTACAGTAAGTGCTACGGCCGCTGTATAGTTTGATGTAGTCTTTAACTTAATACGACCAACATCATAGTAATCATCTCTTTGACCATTATCTAATTCGAAATGTGTTGTAACGTTAGCAGAACCAGAAGTCTCAACAACTGAAACTAATTCATGCACATCTGCATGACCAA
>Ga0315316_10001229_pt1 | contig 17748 bp, 13 predicted proteins | sample M160m3416metaG_FD_203702 | JGI IMG/M metagenome (GOLD analysis project Ga0315316, IMG submission 203702) | Ammonia-oxidizing marine archaeal communities from Monterey Bay, California, United States - M1 60m 3416 | ecosystem: Environmental > Aquatic > Marine > Intertidal zone | place: USA... | reverse complement strand
TTATAATAAATGGTTTCAGCAAGGCTTTTGCAATGACAGGCTGGCGTATTGGGGTTGCAATAGGCCCCGCAGAAATAATTGCAAAGATGGGTCTTATTGTGGAGACGATTTCTTCTTGTACACCACCTTTTTGTCAATATGCAGGCCTAGAGGCCGTAGTTGGGGATCAGTCAGTTTTAAAAGAAATGAAAAAGGAATATATGGAGAGAAAAAATATTTTAGTTGATGGACTCAATAACGTAAAAGGCATTAGCTGCGTTGATCCAGGAGGAGCCATGTATGTATTTCCTAATATTACAGGAACAGGGATGACTAGCGACTATTTTTCTGAATATGTTTTAGAAAAAATTGGCATAGGTGTCTTGCCAGGAAATAATTTTGGTAAGAATGGAGAAGGATATATAAGAATGTGCTATGCTACTTCTCAGGACGATATAGTTCTAGCAGTTAATAGATTAAAAGAGTTGTTTGGATAGATATGAATAAGATTCGTGTTGCAGATGTTATAATAGATTTTCTAATAGAAAAAAAAGTTGATACTATATTTGGACTTATGGGTGGAGGAGCAATGTTTTTAAATGATGCTCTAGCTTTAAGATCCGATAAGATTAAAACAATTTTTAATCATCACGAACAAGCAAGTTCAATGGCTGCGGTGGGGTATTCCAAGATGAAGAATTCTATAGGTGCTGCCATGTTCACTACAGGCTGTGGATCTACGAATGCGATAACAGGAGTACTTGATGCATGGCAAGACAATCTGCCCTGTATTTTTATTTCTGGTCAAGTTAAAAGAAAAGAGACGTCTAGAAACATTAGGCCAAAGACAGCTTTGCGGAACTTTGGAGTGCAGGAGGCTGATGTAGTTTCAATTGTAGAGAGTATTACTAAGTATTCTAAAATGTTAAATGAGCCTAATGAAATTTATGATGAACTAGAGAAGGCTTACAAGATCGCTACATCTGGTTGCCCAGGACCGGTATGGCTAGATATTCCCCTAGATGTTCAAGCTGCCCCTGTTGTAAAGAAGAAATGGTTGAAAGAAAAATATATCATACCTCAGGTTTTCAAAAAAAATCTTCCTAGTCATGTAAAAAAAATTACTTCTCTTCTTAAGGATGCAGAAAGGCCAATCTTGGTTGTGGGTAATGGAATACGGTTAGCTAAAGTAGAAAAAGAGTTTATAAAATTGGTTAAGAATTGGAAAATTCCTGTTGTTTCTTCTTATTTAGCTATTGATGTCTTTCCTAACACACATGACTACCACTTAGGAACTCTAGGTGCAAAAGGTAACAGAGCAGCTAATTTTGCTATTCAGAATTCTGACTTAGTAATTGCTTTTGGTTGCAGGATGAGTGTTCCTTTGACGGGATTTGAATATAAAACTTTCGCAAGAGAAGCAAAAATTTGTATTATTGATATTAACGAGGATGAGCACAAAAAGGATACTATTAGGATTGATTCTTTAATTAATCAGGATCTCTCACTACTGGTTCCAAAATTACCTAAAATTAACTTTCAGTCTCGCTGGAAGAACTGGCTAAAAAAATGTATTAAATGGGAACAGCAGTGGCCAGTATGTAACGATTATCAGCGTGACGATTCTAAGGGTATTAATTTGTATCATTTCTATGAAATATTTAATAAATTAAATAATGTTGAATCTGCTGTCGTAGCTGATGCTGGATCTGCTGGATATGCTTCTGCTCAATCGGTAAAGGTAGATAAAAATCAAAGATATATTATGCCTGGTGGCCAAATGGAAATGGGCTTCACTCTTCCTTGTTCAATTGGAGTCGCATTTGCTGACCCAAAGAAAATGGTTTTTGCAATAACGGGTGATGGATCTTTTCAATTAAATATTCAAGAACTTCAGACTCTATCTCATTTCAAACCAAATATAAAATTAATTATATGGAACAATAGTGGTTATTTATCTATAAAGTCTACACAAAATAGATTTTTTAATGGAAGGAAGATAGGTGCAGGCCCAGAAAGTGGGCTTACTTTTCCAGAGATAAAGGATATCGCTAAAGCATATAAGCTACCCTTTAGAAAAGTTTCAAGAGCTAAAAATTTAAATGCTTCAATTGAATGGTTAAAGAGTTTTCATGGGCCAGCAATATTAGAAGTTATTTGTCCACCGGAGCAGGAAATAATTCCTACAGCTTCTTCTAAAACTCTAGATGATGGAAGCATGGTTTCGACACCTCTAGAGGACATGTATCCTTTCTTGTCTGAAGATGAGTTTAAGAAAAATATGGTTATTGATCCAATTAAAATTTAATTATTCAAAAATTGATTCTTTCTTTTTCAACAACCATTGGCATATTTTGATTTTTTGCTTGATTAATAAGAAAATACTCTGCAATAAGACCTAGAAATAATAATTGAACAGATGAAAAAAGCAGTATAGATAATGCTATAAAAGATAGCTCACTATTTAATAAACTAATATTTAATATACCAATGACAAACTTAAAAAGAATTAATAGGAATATTATGATAGATGATAAAAAACCAATTAAAGTTATTAATTTAAATGGTAGCACAGACGTTGATACAAGACCTTCTATCGCTACAGAATATAGAGTGTGGAAGTTGTTTGTTGATTTCCCAGTCTCTCTATCTACGGCATCATAATAGTGAATATCTTTTTTAAAATTAAGCTCTAATAGCTGACCACGGAAGTAAGGTTTTTTGTCACTAATTTCTTTTAAAATTCTTTGCACTTCTTTGTCATAAATGCCAAATCCATGAAAATTGGGGATTTGATTATTATCGGCAAAGAAATTGATTAATCTGTAGTAGATTTTTTTTAAAAATATGAAGCCTTGTTTCGTCTTCCTAGGAACAGCTAGAACCATCTTGGACCCTTTTTTCCACTTATCAACCAGATCAGGAATTATTACCGGTGGGTCTTGAAAGTCGCATACCATTTGAATAATTGCATCACCATTTGCTTGTAGCATCCCATAATATGGTGAGACCAGTTGACCGTAATTTTTTGCGTTAATTATTAATTTTATATTTTTATCCGAAGCACACAACTCTTTTATTTTTTGGTGAGTTGTATCTGTAGAGCCATTATCGATAAATATAATTTCATACTTATCATCTTTAAGATGGGTATTAAATATATCCTTGATATTATTTGCAATTTTAGCAACATTACCTTCTTCGTTGAAGCAAGGTATAACAATTGAGATAGTACTCATGGAAAAATATTATATCTTATAACCTATCCTTTCAAAAATCCTCATATTTCCAATTTGTTATCGAGATTGCTTTTTAACAAATATTTCTACTAATAGATTTTTTGAACTTTTTAATTTATCTTTTTTTAAATATATGATAAAGCTTTTTAATCTTTTCAAAGACAGCGATTTTTTTCTTAAGAATAGAAGAATCATGTTCAGCATTTTGTTACTTTTCTGGACAGCTTATGTTTTGTATCCATTATTTGGATCGGGCTTTATAGGGGATGATGCATATAATTCTCAAATAACAGGTAAAAACATAGAGCAGGGGTTTAGTATATGGCAAAGTATATACACTGAAGTATTGCTCTGGTTAAGTAGTGCTGGAAGATTTTCTCCATTTGGTTGGCTTTATACTTATCTCATTTACTCTTTTGAACCAATACCACTTACAGTAAAGCTAATCTGCTTTTCCCTTATTTATATAAACATTTTACTTTATCAAAAAATAGTAAAGTTTTTAACCTGCAACGAAAGGCTTTCATATATATGTGCCTTTCTTGTTCCAATTTTTTTTCAATTTAGAGAATGGCATGATCCAATTTTATCGTTCACTTTTTTGATCCCCATTATAGTTTTATTACTTTTCTCTTCAATTCTATTGTTAATTTCATATATCAAAGAGAATAAAAGAAAGACCTTATTTCTATTTGCACTTACCAATATTATTGCTTTTCTTACTTATGAGCTTAGTTATATTTTTATTTTCTTATATTTGCTGATTATTCTTCTAAGTCCATTTAGAAGAGGATGGTTAAAGCCCATAGCTCTTTTGGTGATTTTATTAACATTTAGAATACTGGTCGGATTGTTTTTTCATACCGAAGAAGTTCAATATGAGGGCACAAGCTTTAATTTTGATATTTTTAATATTATTTATTCCTTTTTGATGCAAGTTATAGCCTCTTTTCCATTATCCTGGAGATTCGCAACTGATTCAAATATCCATTCGCTATTAAGCATTAACCAATTTGGCTTTGGAGTTTTCTTTACAGTCGCAATCTTTATTGTTAAAGAAATTTCTAAATTAGGAAAAACTAGCAATAAAAATGGTTCATTTAAAAATTTACTAACTTTTTCTTTCGCACTTATCATTCTCCCTTCTGTCCCTATAGCTATAACCGGTCACCAGAAAGAGTTAGTTGAATTAGGGTTAGGGTATGGATATATAGTGGTATTTCTGCAATATTTTGGTATTGCTGCTTTCGTCATATGGATAATTTCTAAAATATATATTTTAATTTTGAATAAAGCATGTAAAAAAGGATTTTCTTTCTTTTCCATACTAATCGTAGCATCGGTGGGTTTTCTAATACATCTAGAAAATTTTTATATAGTAAGCAAAACAAATGAAGTTTATAAGCATCCTAGAGATTTAATGAGGATTGCTATTGATAAAGGAATTTTAGATGATATTAAACCAAAGGACTTAATAATTAGAAATCGAAGATATCCTTCGGATCAAGTTTGGTTTTATAATATGCATACAAACAAACCACTAAAAGCTTGTAATGTTGCTAGTTGGATAGAGTTCCCAGTATGTATAGATAGAAAGCCTTATTATTACCCTCTATTATATGTTCAATACAATGAGGAAATTGAGCTATCTTGGGAAGAAGTTAATAATTTTGTCATATGGTTTAATAAAATAAAGCTAGTTAATCAAATTAGCACAAAGTCTAATCCTGACTATTGGAGAAATTCGTATAATTATAGGAAATATTATTTTACAAAGTATCGTACAGATAAGAATGAAAAAATGAGAGTTGATAAACTTCTTGAAGAGGGAAAGAAAGTTAATTTTCCTATTGATGGTTTCTCTATGGATGGAGAAATGAATGATTTTAATGAGTGGTTTGTTAAATTTTCGGCTGTAAATGCAATAAATAATAACCCAGACTATATTAAGCATTTTTACAACTATCGTGACTATTATTTTGAAGAGTATTTAAAGAACCCAAAAGAAAAGAAAAGGGTTGATGAAGCTATTTACAATGGAATCAAGATAGATCTCCCCTCATCTATTTATAGGCAAGATAAGAATATAGTCGATAAGTATTCCATTGAACCCTTCAAGATTTTTGCTTTGAGTTATTTCATAGCTGAGGATTTATATGATAGTTCAGTCATTTTAGCAGAAATAGAGAATATTGTTTTTAATGATAATAAAGTAAGCAATATTATCTTTAAGAAGTATAAGATTTTTTCATTAAAATCAAATAAGGTTCAATCTTATGTATCTAATGAATCATATGATTTTAAAAAGGTTTTACATCAAGAGGGAGTAGGAAGGAGTGAATTGGTTAGGTTTGATATTGATGAATTTATCTTTACACCTTATTCAATGATTCTCGAAAATTTTCATCCGAAGGAAGGCGGAGTTAAATCCTACTTGAGATGGTCATCAGGGGATTCTCGTATTTTGTTTTTTAATTCGTCAGATAGTCCAATAAAGGCAAGGTTAAGATTAGATTTGTTAAGGCCAGGAGCAGAAAAATCTCCGGCTGAAGTTCTAATATCACATAATTATAATGAGAGAATCTACTCTATTGATAAATCAGGTCTGATTCCAGTAGTTCTCGATATAACTTTAAATCCAGGCTCAAGCTCAATGTCTTTAAAATCTGATTCACCTCAACTAGCTAATGGTGACCCCAGGAATATTGTTTTTGGAATTCATAATTATGAATTAAAAGAGCTTGTTGAATGAATTTTTGTTTCATATAGCTTAACTTTAGAAATGTGTGATACTTTAATGTATTATTTAATTTTTATTATTTGAGTTATTTAAAAAAATGAGTTTTACAATAGTCATTCCATGTTTCAATGAGGTCGGCAATATTCCAGAAATTGTTCGATTGTTCTCAGAATTAATGAAAGATAGAAATGATGTAAAAATTATTATAGTTAACAACGGTTCGACCGATAATTCATATAGCGTTCTTCAAGATTTAGCCGATAAAAATGATTTCTTAGAAGCTTTGCATATAAAAACAAATATAGGCTATGGCAACGGTGTTGTAGAGGGCTTGAGACTAGCAAAGACAGATTTTGTAGGATGGATGTATGGTGACTTGCAAAGTCGACCACTAGATACAATGAAGGCCATCGATATGATGATTGCTGAAAGTTTCCCTAAAGATTTATATATTAAAGGTAGAAGGCAGGGGAGATCCTCTTTGGATAGATTTATAACTTTCGGAATGAGTATTCTGGAATCAATTATTTTTGGTAAGCTAATGTATGATATCAACTCATCTCCAAGTCTAGTTCATAAAAGTTTCTTTGAGTCATGGAAAAATCCTCCCGATGATTATAGCTTGGACCTTTACTCATATTATTTATCTAAAATTAAGAAATTAAGAATGAAAAGATTCAAAATACAATACCTGCCTAGAGTTTACGGTTATACAACTTGGAATTATGGATTAAAGGCAAAACTTTCGTTAAGTCTTAATTTTTTAAAATATTCTGTGAGATTAAAGAAAGCACTTAAGGAACCAAATGACTAATCTTCTAAATATTAAGAGCAAACTTTTTGAGGCAATATTTCTTTTTATATGGACCTTGTGGGTCATATTTCCTATGTTAGATTCGGGATTTATTGGAGATGATGCCTACAATTCGATGATTCTAGGATTCTTAATTAAGACTGGCACACCACTTTGGGAACATACATTTATTGAAATTAATTCATGGGCAGAATCAGCGGGTAGAATATGGCCTTTTCAATGGATTTATCTATATGGTTTATATGGTAAAGTAACGCAAAATTTATTAGCAATTAAATCATTTACTTATCTAATAGTATTTATAGATGTGTATCTTTTTTATAAAATACTAAATTCCCTAACAAAGAGTCGTGATTTATCTTTACTGTGCGCATTGATTGTCCCACTTTTTTTCCAGTTTAGATGGTTCCATGATCCCATATTAAGCTTTACCTTTTTAATGCCAATGATGTTTCTGTTTATGTTGAGCTCATCCTATCTTCTGTTGGATTATTTAGATAAATCAAAAAAAACATCATTATTTTTATCAATTTCTATATATATCCTTGCATTACTAACTTATGAGATTGCCTACGCAGCGGTATTTATTTATATTGCAATCATCCTACTTAATGCCAACACAAAAAGAGGCATAATATTCTTTTCAATTATAGTACTACTAACAGCTTTACATCTACTATCATCAAGATTTCTTATAAATCTTCATATTGAGAGCTCAGGTATACAAACCTATACTGGAGCTAATTTTAATTTTGATTTTATAAATGTTATTAAAGCTTTCGTTATCCAACTAACTGCTGCTATTCCACTATCATGGAAATTTGCCGACGCACCTTTTCACGCTAAGTTTTATAAAATAGGCCTAGAGAACGTAGTAATTTATTCCTTATTTGCTAGTTTTTTTACAAAAGCACTTATTAATTTCAATATTTCATCTGTTGACAAGAAAATGCTCTATAAAGGTTGCTTGTTTTGCTTCTTTTTGTTGACTGGTCCCTCATTAGCAATGGCATTATCAGGACATCAGCAAGAGATAATTAATGTAGGGTTTGGATATGCATATACACCAGTCTTTATTCAATACTTTGGATTATCTTTATTCTTTATTTTGTTATTATTGTATTTAACTAAGACCATTCCAATTAATAAACCCTTCTTTAAGAGGGGCTTGTTTGTTTTACTATGGTTATTAGTATTCCTTATAGGTGGAATAACAAGAGAGGAAAATATTCTTATTGTTGAAAAGTCAAACCAAACCTATAAGTATCCACGTGTTTTATTAGGAGACTCCTTTGATTCAGGTTTGTTTAATAATGTTACAGAAAAGGACTTGATTATAAGATATCAAAGATATCCTTCAGATTACTATACTTTTTATTTTTTAAAATCAGGGAAAAAGCTTAATTTATGCGATTTGAACCCTACATCGAACGCAAATATCATTAAAAGGTTTGATAAATGTGTTAAAGAATTTGATGCAAAAAAGGTTGCAGATGGAAAAATTTATGGCGTCACCTATCTTTTAGGCAATGAATATAAAAATGGATCAGTATTATTAGCGGAGATTGATAATTTTGTATTTGAAGGAAAGACCCCAATGCAATTCAATTTTAAAAACTATAAAATTTACACCTCTAGCAATAAAAGCATTAATAGAAATCTGGGCGAAGAAAATTATGATTTTTTAAAATTTATACCCTTCGAGCTTCGGACAGATATAAGCAAATATGATTTAACAGAATTTAAATCTGATAATATTGCTATTGCTTATAAAGATTTTCAAGTACGAGAAGGGACTCAGGCGAATTATTGGAGATGGACTTCTGGCAGTTCTTATATTCTTTTAAGAAATACTACTAAAAGTACAAAAAATATTTCGATTGATTTAGATCTTGTTAGACCATCTAGTAAAAAAGGCCCTGCAAATATTTCTATATCCTACAATAACAAATCGAAAAATTTTATAGTTGAGGAAAGAATTAGTGCAAGCTTTGTAGTTAAAGTTAGACCAGGCACGGAGGTTGTTCATTTTTATAGCACCTCCCCACATATAGATAACGGAGATCCTAGAAATATAGTTTTTGGTATTGCCAATTATAAGTTTAGTTATTAATAAAATTTTGAGATAAATTTAATATTTTCTAGCAAAATCAACAAAGTCCTTATCGTGATGTTAAGAATTCTTCTATTGTTGAATGCAATCTATCAAACATTTCATCCGTCATTCCATGGTGAACAGGAAGCAAGAAAGCTCTCTCCATAACTGCATCTGCATTAGAATATCCAATTTCCGTGGTTTTGTAATTTTCAGATTTCATCATTGGCTGGCGCATTATATTCCCAGTGAAAACAACCCTAGTTTGTATATCTCTCTTTTCAAGATAAATCTGAATATCTCTACGGCTAAACTTTTTGTTTTCCTTTATTAAGATTGGAAAAGCTAACCAAGCAGTTTTTGCATTTATTTTTTCTATCGGGTTTGAAAAGAATTCAGAATGCTTTTCAAAAAAAGAACATTGTTTTTTAAAATTTTCTTGCCTTATGGAAATATTTCTATTTAATTTTTTCAGTTGTGCTAGTCCAAATGCTGACCCAATCTCGCTTCCTTCAAGGTTATAACCAGCAACTTCAAATACGAATTTCGCATCATATTCTATACCGTCTAGATTTATATTAAATCTGTTTTCTATGTCCTCACTTTTTTCATCAAATAAAGATGAACTTCGACCCCATGATCTTAAAAGTTTAGCTCTTTCAAGAACCTCTTTGTTGTTAATTGCTAATGCGCCCCCATTTCCTGCACAGTTTATTATATGTGAACCATAAAAGCTTGTAATTGAAACATCAGAAAAATGACCTGAGCTAACACCATCTATAGTTGCACCAAGTGTGTCAGCTGAATCTTCAATTACTAATAGATTATACTTGTTAGCTATCTCTCTTATTTCTTCCCAGTTACAAATGTTACCCATTAGATTTGGGGCAATAATGGCAACTGTTTTTTCATTTATTGATTGCTCTATTTGTGAAACATCAATGCAGTATGTTAGCGGCTCTACGTCAACAAATGATGGTACAAGGCTATTCTTAAGAAGGCATCCAACGGTGGTACCAAAAGTTAAGGCCGGTGTTATTACCTCGCTACCTTTAGGTAAGTTTAATGATTCAATGGCTACGAATAAAGCAGAAGACCCTGAGTTTACAAATAAACAATGTTTCTTTTCGAAGAGGTCAGCAATTTTAGATTCAAATTGTCTTGCGTAGTGACCCATCTGCGTTGACTCTTGTAAACATTTAACTACAGCATCAATTTCTTCTTGTCCGTAAACGGTTTTAGCGTATGAGATTTTATCCATTTGTATAATCTTATATTAAAAATGTACGTATTTTATAACCTAATGTTATATAGTAGCTGTAAAAATGTCAAAGACTATGAACAATTAAAACTATACTAGTTTTTTCCTTCTTCTATGCTATATAATTATTTCATAATGGGTAAATCTATTGCTGATATTTTAAAGAAAGATGTTATAAGAATGACCAACTTATCTAAGACTTCTCATGTAGGGGGCTGTCTATCATGTATAGATATTATCGATGTTTTGTATTCAGAAATAATGAATATAAATAGTAAAAATCCTAAATCTGAGAGACGTGATAGGTTTATACTCAGTAAGGGCCATACTGCAGCCGTTGTATACTCCGCTCTAGCAAACAAGGGATTCTTTTCCTCAGAGTTATTAGATACTTTCTTCGAAGATGGAACGATGTTGCCAGGTCATATTGACCATAGGGTTCCCGGTGTAGAGTTTTCGACTGGATCTCTCGGACATGGCCTATCTGTGGGTACTGGAATCGCACTTTCATTGCGCAAAAAAAAAAGTAAGTCAAAAGTTTATGTTTTAATCAGTGATGGTGAAATGAATTCTGGAAGCACTTGGGAATCTATAATGTTCGCAGGACACCACAAGATTTCTAACCTTATATGTCTTGTTGATAAGAACTCTTTTCAGGCAATGGGGAAGACAAGTAGTATATTAAACCTGAATCCCTTGGATGAGAAATGGAAGTGTTTTGGTTGGAGAACTTATAATATTGATGGTCATAATAATAAAGAAATTAAATCAGCACTTAATGGGGCAAAGAAATCGTCAAATAAGCCAACAGTGATCATTTGTAATACAATAAAAGGGAAAGGGCTAAAGGGCTTTGAAGGCAAATTGTTATCCCATTATCGTCCCCCAGGCGATAAAGATTTAAGTGATTTCATCAAAGGTGCTATTGATGAGAAATAGATTTATCAATAGACTTCTTAATTATTGCAAGAATGATGATAATGTTTTTCTACTCTCTGGGGATTTAGGATATACAGTTTTGGAGCCATTTATTGATAGGTATCCTGAAAATTTTTTTAATATAGGCGTAGCTGAACAAAACATGGTAGGAATCGCTGCAGGATTAGCGCTTGAGAATAACAAGGTCTTTACTTATTCAATTTCAAATTTTGCTACATCTAGATGTCATGAGCAGATAAGGAATGATGTCTGCTATCATAATCTAGATGTGACAATTGTTGCAGTTGCAGGTGGACTAGCTTATGGCTCACATGGCTATACTCATCATGGAATAGAAGATATTGCTATAATGAGATGTTTGCCAAATATGACAATCTTTGTACCATCGGATAGATTCGAGTTAGATTATTGTTTTAAAAAAATTATTAAAAACACAAGCCCAAAGTATTTAAGACTTGTTAAGAACGGGGAACCCAATCTTTATAGTAAAGCTATCTCCGGACATGCCAACATAATTCAACATAGAAAAATTGCTGATATTAATATTCTAGCATGTGGATCCATTCTGAAAGAAGCAATAGATTGTTGTGATTTTTTTGAAAAGCAAGGACAAAATATTGGACTCTATTCATGTCCGATAATTTCTCCAGATACAACTTATGAATTAAAAAAACTCTTAAAGAAAAAAGATATTTTTCTAACCCTTGAAGAGCACAAAAAAATCGGAGGCTTTGGAAGCTACGTCTCTGAAATTTCGGCATCATTCAAAAAACCTCCAAGGGTTATTATGTGTGGAGTTGCTAATGATGGATATGATTTAACAGGAAGCCAGTCTTATTTGAGGAGTTTGTTTGGAATAGATAGTGATTCCTTAATTAAGAAAATTGAAAAATTATTATAAAATTTTATCTAATAAGAAATTTTGAAGGATCGACAACTTCTGGATTATTTTTGTAATAAGTGTAGATAGACTCAATACCTTTGTTTAATGAAGTAAATGATAAATTTGGAATAGCTTCTTTTAGTTTCTTATTATCCCCACTATATCTTGTAGATAACCCTTCTTTCCTTACAACTATTTTATTTTTTTTATTAATTGTTTTGATGATTTCTGCAATATCTAATAGTTCATATTCATCATCAGGGCAAATATTGTAGTCCCCATTTAAAGGAGAGTTTAGAATGAATTGCTCAACAATATTAGCTAAATCATCAATATAAAGGAAGCTGAATATAGCGTTTTGATTAACTATAAGCTCTTTTGATGTTAAAGCCTGAGCGCATAAGTTTGGTATAAATCTAAATCTCCAATCGTCCTTTATTCCGAACATTCCAAATAATCTCAAATTATAAATATTTGAAGAAAGTCTGCAATTGATATTCATAAAATACTTAGAAAGACCATATTGGTCTTTGGGGTAGTTCTTTCCAAAGAAATCTTCTTTCATCTTAGACTTCCAACTCTCTCTACCAAATTCAGCCCCCGATCCAAAGTAAATCAATTTTCCATAAAAATCTCTATTCTCTACAATATTAAAAAACATTTTCAGGTTATTTATTAACTGGATATCGGGATTTTTAGATTCCTTAAGTAGAGGGTGGACCAGATGATTAGCAGAGTGAATTATGAAATCAAAATTATTTTTCTTCAAATATTTCCTAACTTTATCTGCATCTAATAAGTTAAGTTCGGATGAGGTCGGTGAATAGATTTCAAACTTATCAGTCAGAAGCTCGGCTAAAGATGAACCAATAAATGCACTTCCTCCTGTTATCAATATTTTCATAATCTGAATTATAACACAAAGGTTTTTTTAGTATTTAATTATATGTTGATATCATTCACATTTATTATATTCTAAATTTAAGTTGTACTTCAAAATATGAGAAATTTAGTTTTAATTGTTATTTGTTCATTGCTATTATCTTATTTGGTTATTAAAGTTGACAGAATTTTTAAGCCAACTATTGCCTTTAAATACTATTTTACTGAGGATTTGAAAAAGGATAAAGAATTAGTCTCTCTACTTTCAAATAAGGGGGTGCTAGTATCAAAAAATAAGTCCGATTCAGAGATTCAAATCCTGGAACTCATTTCTAAGATCTTCTCTGACACTTCATCTTTAATCACTGAGAAAGATTTTCAAATTATTATCGATCTACCTAAATCTGGAGAGCTTGCTTTCTATGTAATAAATGATGATGTTGGGCTGGATTCTGAAAAATTAATTATAAAAAATGAAGTTAGAAAACATTTAAATCCTTCTAGAGTTTTTAACTTTAAAAGGAAAAGTATCAATTTGTTTACAGAACTTCTTCAAAATGAAATTACCTTTTTACATAAACGATCACAAGAATTATACTCAGCAATTAAGAATATCAGGCCTTTACTCTCACCCTTCGTATTGTCACCATATTTGTATTCATCTGGATTAGCGAAAAAGGCTAGATATTACAATGAAAGGTGCCATTTGAAAGGTATCCAATACGATCCTACAGATATATATAGTTCATTTTTATATAAGACAGACTATAAAGACTATGAAGAAAATAAAGCATCATATAGTATTGAATCTGGATGGACTGACCCTAACATTAAAGGCTCAAGAGAGTTTATTAATGAAATCATAGAAAGATGCATGTTCTTCGAAGTCGAGTCAAAAGATAAGCTTGAGAGGTCAAACAAACTAACAAAAATACTAGGATTCAGGGTTTCAGAGTTTAGACTTTACTTTAAACCTTCTGAAACCAAATACCTTACCAATTTTATTTTCGCACCTGCAAGTGACAATCAGATTGCTGGTATAGTTAGGGAAAACACTAAATTTGCAGAGGTAGTTAGTTTTTATATTAATTATATTAAAAAGAATGAAAAGTATCTTGTGATTAGAAGTGGTTTTATTGATTTAGTTGGTAAGTGCGATAATTTTATTGATGAACTTAATGAACAGTATCCAGTAAAGACATTAGACCTTAGCTTAAATAGTGTATATGAATTTCCAATTGGGAATGAAACAGTTCAAGTTAGATTGACCCAAAGTGACATACCCAGTAATTGTAGGATAAACTTTTATTCTTTGTAGAGCATTTGATTCTTTAGTCTTAAAGCGTATATGAAAAGATATAAGGAAAACGTTATTATAAAAGTAAAGTGATAAGGCTCCCATCTATTATATATAAAAAGTGGATATATTATCAAGATAACTATGATTAAATGAATTCTTTCTTGTATAAGATAAACATTATCAGAAATTTTTGATTTAACACTGGAAAATTGACTATTAAAAGTAAGATAAAAGTAAAAAGGTAAATAGCTTATAATCGGTATAACAAATAAAGAATCGTAAACTTTTATTCTTGGAAAGAAAAGCATTGTTGCTAAAGAGATAAGTATAGTTTTTTCCAAATTAGTAAATACAATTTTTTTAGTTAAAAAATAAATTAAAAAAATGTGAAGAATACATGCAGTGGATCCAATTAAAGTAAGGATTGAAAGATTTTGATAATGAACTCTGAATAAATCCATAAACTCTTTTGTAAGACTTATAAATCCAAACCCTAAGTCAATAGAGTTCGTTAAATGGGATGTATTATTCAAGAATCCACGAAAATTAATAGGATCAAAAAGAAATAATATTCCATAAAGACTGATAACGCTCGCTAGAATACAGGATAATTTTACAATAAAGCCTTTAAATGAGTCTTCTTTTAAAAGTATCGCACCTGTGAAGCATATGTATATAGGCTTTAGAAGGGCTGCTATTACTATAAAATATAAGAATCTATTATTTTTTTCATCTATATAATCAATAAGAAAATTTAGAGCCAGTAAGGCTAGAGGTAAACCCATGTTGCCAGAATATATTGCAACAGTAATAGCTCCATCAAAAGTATTGAAAACAAAAAATAGATAGAGAAGGACGGTTGGAATAATATATCTCTGAAAATTGAATTTTCTAATTAGCTTAACAAACAATGAAATTAATAAGAAGAAATTAATGCTATTGATTATAAAAAGCCATTGAAAATTGGTAAGTTTTGCGAATGGTAAATAAAGATATATAACTGTGGATGGCATATTAAAGTAAAAGTTCCAGTTGTCAGGCAAGCAGTCCCTAAGAACTATGTAATCGTAAGGGTCCATTCCATTTAAGAACAAACTTACTCCGCACATGTATACATATGCGTCCCAAGAAAGGATATGGGCTGTTATGAATGATGAGTTTGATATTTGATTAGAGATCAGAGAGTAGACAATATATCCAAAAACTAAAAAAAGAAAATTATTTACCAAGTCAACAGAGGTTATATTGAATATAGAAGAGGTTCTTTTATAAGCTCTAAGTGTCAAATTTTTAGAAATTTTTTTAATATTTTCTGAATCTAGCATCTTAATATTCATATCATATATTATATTATATCTTTTACATGTTTTTTGTTTGTACAATTTGTACAAATTAAAAAGATAGTCAGAATAATTGGGTATATGAAATAGTTATCACCTTTAATATTATAAAATCCTAAAATAATAATATTAAAAAGTAAAATAATCCAGCCAGACCCTTTTAAAAAGATTAGTTTATTAATACATTTCAAGAAGTAGGAGCTGTTTACTATATAGAGAAGCGGAATTGAGCATAGTACCATGTCATATTGCTTTAATCTTGGGATAATTAAATATGTTGCAATTAATCCTATAGATATTTTAAGTTTCTTGTCAATATTTATATTTTTTGACAAATTAATTAGTTTAACTCTATAAACTCTATGAATTATTAAGATTAAGAGCAGTAAATAGATTAAATAGTCTATTATGAAATCTTTTGAATTTATAAGATTAGAGCTAACCAGCCATTCATGTTTCCCAGATTTAAAAGCAGTACCATACCCAATTAGGCTACTTTTGATAAAGTTAATAACTTGAATTGACCCTAACCCCATATCCCCAATATAAGGAAGAATCGATATATTGTTTGAAAGTAGACTAAACTCATAGGGGTATAGATAGCTATTTAGGAATAAAAAACAAAATGGTAATGTTATCAATATAGAAAACAGCTTAGGGTTAATTCTTTTTATAGCTATAAAGGCAGAAAGTAGATACATGATCATATGAATCTTAAATAAGCTGGGAATCGTTATTAATATTAGGCCTATATTTATTTTTTTTGGATTGTTTGTTGAAACTTGAAATATACCTAATGCAGTAAAAACATAGAGTGCATTAGAAATGTTCCCAGAGAGATATCCGTATAAAGGTATCCCACTAAAACAGAAAAGGGATAAAAGTAATGTTAATGTCAGACTATTTTCGTTATATATTGTTCTAATTATTAAGATGGTAACTAATAAAGATATTGTCATAAGACTAATCCAAAGAAATTCAAAATTAGCTGGACTAAGGCCTTCAAAATTTAATAATCTTAGATAGATTGGGAGATATACAAATTTAAAATCGACCAGATCTTTTGAGCAATTTATAAGTGATCCGTAACCATTTCCTGTCTCATTAAACAATAATGGTCCACAATAATAGACCAAAGAGTCCCAGAAAAAATCTTTGGAATTAGAAAGGTTGCTATAGATTCTAAAGTAAATAGTTGAAAAAATAGATATCGCTAAAACTATTTTTAAATAAATTCCTTTTCCCATTTATATATTAGTTCCTTGTAGTATTATATCTTATAGAATTATTATGAAGTGTGTAATATTAGCTGGTGGTAAAGGTACAAGATTGAGTGAAGAGACTCAAGAAATACCTAAGCCTATGATTGAGATTGGAAATAGGCCTATACTTTGGCATATAATGAAGCATTACTCGGCTCATGGTATCGATGAATTTATAATATGCACAGGGTATAAATCAAATTATATAAAAAACTATTTTGTAAATTATAAAGTCAATAATTCTGTAATTCACATCGATATAAAAGATAATAGTATTGAGGTAGATTCAAATGTTAAAGAGAATTGGAAGATATCTATAATTGACACAGGGCTAGAAACAAATACCGCCGGTAGAATTAAGAAAGTTTCTAAATATATACCAGAAGATGATTTCTTGCTAACCTATGGAGATGGTGTGGGTAATGTAAATATTAAAAAAAGTATTGAATTTCATAAGAGACACAAAAAATTAGTAACAATGACTGCCGCAATCCCTGAAGGAAGATTTGGATCTATTACTTTTAAAGGAAATACAATTTCTAGCATTAAAGAGAAACAAGACAACTCTGACAAGTTTGTCAATGCAGGTTTCTTTGTAGTTAACAAAAAAGCTTTAAAGTACATTACGAATAGTAATGAGCAGTGGGAGAAGGCTCCACTTAAAAAGATTGCAGCTTCTGGAAATTTGATGGGATTTAAACACTTGGGATTTTGGCATCCAATGGATACAATTAGAGATAAAGTTTATCTGGAAGAACTATCAAAACTTAAAAACCCACCCTGGAAAACCTGGTAAAAATGAACTTAAAAAGATTCTATTTAGGTAAGACGGTCCTAGTCACTGGACACACTGGCTTTAAAGGTGCTTGGCTTTCTTTAATTTTAAATGAATTAGGAGCCAAAGTTCATGGCATATCCTTAAAACCAGAGGACATAAGAGGTAATTTTTACAATATAATTAAGCTTAACAAGAAAATAAAATCTAACTATATAGATTTAGCTGATTACGAAAAA
>Ga0315316_10001228_pt1 | contig 17756 bp, 19 predicted proteins | sample M160m3416metaG_FD_203702 | JGI IMG/M metagenome (GOLD analysis project Ga0315316, IMG submission 203702) | Ammonia-oxidizing marine archaeal communities from Monterey Bay, California, United States - M1 60m 3416 | ecosystem: Environmental > Aquatic > Marine > Intertidal zone | place: USA... | reverse complement strand
CCACAAGGATCTAAAGGGGCAACAGGTGCAGGCGGACCTACAGGTAGTACAGGTACTGGTATTACTATGGAAGGACAAGTTGCTCAAACAAGCAATCTTCCTTCTTCAGGCAACACTAAAGGTGACGCTTATATAGTACAAGCAGATGATAGTTTACATATTTGGGATGGTTCAGCATGGGTAAGTGGTGGATCTATTCAAGGCCCTACAGGTAATACTGGTTCACAAGGAGCCAAAGGTGCAACGGGTTCAACTGGTGGAACAGGTCCTACAGGCCCAACCGGCCCACAAGGCGACAAAGGTGCAACAGGTGCAGGCGGTTCTACAGGTTCAGCAGGCGCAAAAGGAGCAACTGGGGGAACCGGTCCAACAGGTTCAGCAGGTGCAAAAGGAGCAACTGGAGCAGGCGGATCAACAGGTTCAGCAGGTGCTAAAGGTGCTACAGGTGGTACAGGCCCAACAGGCCCAGGTGGAGCTAAAGGACAAAAAGGAGAAGTAGGAGCTACAGGTGGAACAGGACCTACAGGTTCTACAGGACCAGCAGGTAGTAATGGTTCTGATGGAGCAAAAGGAGCAACTGGCGCAGGAGGCCCAACTGGCCCAGGTGGAGCTAAAGGTGCTACAGGTGCAACAGGACCAGCAGGTAGTAATGGTTCTAACGGGGCTAAAGGACAAAAAGGAGCGACTGGAGGAACTGGCCCAACAGGTGGTACAGGTCCAACAGGCCCAGCAGGTTCAAACGGTAGTGCTGGTGCTAAAGGTGCTACAGGTGCTACTGGGCCAGCAGGTTCAAACGGTAGCGCAGGTGCAAAAGGACAAAAAGGCGCAACTGGAGGAACTGGCCCAACAGGGGGTACAGGACCTACAGGCGGAACTGGACCTACAGGTCCACAAGGACAAAAAGGAGCTACTGGAGCAGGCGGATCAACTGGAGGAACTGGTCCAACAGGGCCAACAGGACCAGGAGGAGCTAAAGGAGCTACTGGAGCAGGCGGACCTACAGGTAGTACTGGTGGAACTGGACCTACAGGTGCAAAAGGACAAAAAGGAGCGACTGGAGGAACTGGACCTACAGGTGGTACAGGGCCTACAGGACCGGGTGGAGCTAAAGGAGCAACTGGTGCAGGCGGACCTACGGGTGGAACCGGACCAACAGGGCCAGGCGGAGCTAAAGGGCAAAAAGGACAAACAGGCGGTACAGGACCTACAGGTGGCACAGGGCCAACAGGACCAGGTGGTGCAAAAGGTGCTACTGGATCAACAGGACCAACAGGAGGAACCGGACCTACAGGTGGAACTGGACCTACAGGTGGAAAAGGACAAAAAGGAGCGGCAGGTTCTAATGGTTCTAATGGATCAACCGGACCAACTGGACCAACTGGACCAACTGGATCAGGTGGATCAGCTGGTGCTAAAGGACAAAAAGGAGCTACAGGTTCAACAGGTGGCACAGGACCTACAGGACCAGGCGGAGCCAAAGGCGCAACAGGCGCAGGTGGTGGCACAGGACCAACAGGTGCAAAAGGAGCGACTGGAGCAGGCGGCGGTACTGGACCAACGGGCCCAACAGGACCGGGCGGAGCAAAAGGGGCCACAGGTGCAACAGGACCAGCAGGTAGTAATGGATCAAACGGTAGCGCAGGTGCAAAAGGAGCTACAGGAGCAACAGGACCTACAGGTGGTACCGGACCTACTGGTGGCGGCGGATCTAAAGGACAAAAAGGTGCTGCAGGTTCTAACGGAGGAACTGGTCCTACTGGTGGTACAGGACCTACAGGACCAACAGGACCAACAGGTGGATTCTCTACTAACTCAAATGCACAAGTTAATAGCTTAGGAGTAGGTACAGGTGGGTCAGGAACAGCTGGTGAAATAAGAGCTACGAATAACATTACTGCTTACTACTCAGATGAAAGACTAAAAGAATTTGAAGGTAAGATAGATAATGCGTTAGAAAAAGTCTTAGCATTAAGTGGTTATTACTATAAAGATAACGAACTAGCTAAAGAGCTAGGTTATGATAATGAAAGACGTCAGGTAGGTTTAAGTGCACAAGAAGTGAAAAAGATACTACCAGAAGTTATAACAGAAGCTCCAATTGACGATCAATATTTAACAATATGGTATGATAAACTTATACCGCTAATCATTGAGGCAATAAAGGAGTTAGCTGACAAAAAGTAAACACAGGAGGTGTTATGAATTCAATTTGGCAAATGTGGGAAAGAGGCATAACGCCTACTAATTGCAACCGTATAATAGAAGAATGTGAAAGGTTACAGCCTATGGAAGCTAACGTAGGTTCTGATTCTGCTACAAACACTGTAAACACAAGCGTACGAAGATCTGAAGTAAGGTGGGCAGGACAGATAGAGTGGATACACAAACTTGTTTATGGCTTTGCTACTAGAGCTAATAGACAAGCTTTTGGTTTTGACATTTCTTATTTAGAAGATATCCAATACACTATATATAATGGTACAGACCAAGGCTACTATGACTGGCACCATGATACTTTTTGGGCAGGTCATACTTCTTTTGATAGAAAGATTAGTGTAACAATACAGCTTAGCGATCCTACAGAATATGAAGGAGGACAATTTCTTTTAGACCCTATGTATGAACAACCCGACGCCAAGGCTTTAGCACAACGCGGTACAGTATTTTGTTTTCCTTCTCCAGTGCGACATACAGTGAAGCCCGTAACTAGTGGCGTGCGTAAATCTTTAGTAGCCTGGATAGAAGGACCGAAGTTTAGATGATTATAATAGTAGATAAAGTCTTTTACCCTACGACCTTAGAGACTATAAACAACAAAAACAATCACACTTATTTTAAGAAAGAAGAAGAACATGACAATGGGGTAGTTGCTAGACGGCTTATGTCTACAGCAGCTAATTATTTTAACTTTGAAAACCAAGTAGGTTATGACATTTGGTTTCATAGAAACGGTATGCCAGATTGGCACCAAGATAGAGACGAACAAACCTTTTTTAATACAGGGCAAAGTCACTTTCCTATATGCTCTATAGTTTTTTACCCGCATGTAAAAGAATTAGTAGGGGGTGAACTTATCTTTAAAAACAACATGCGTATAACACCAGTGTCAAATAGACTTGTCATGTTTGGTCCTGGGTTAGAACATAAAGTAACACCTATACAAAGTGGAGAAAGAGTATCTATGAATATAAACTCTTGGAACTATGACATAGAAGTAGCTACAGAATTTAATTAATGAAAAAATTTGTAATTAACCTAAAAAGTAGGCCTGAACGTAAACAACACTTTATAGATAAAAACCCAACCCTAGAAGACTATACATTTGTAGAAGCTGTAGATGGTTTAACACAGGATTTATCTGAATATAAAACTAGACCAGGGTGGATAGATCCATTTCAAAACAGAGGCATTGTTCCTACAGAAGTAGCTTGTTTCTTATCTCACAGAAAAATGTGGCAAAAATGTGTAGAGTTAGATGAGCCTATATATGTAATAGAAGACGATGCCATCATAAATGTAGAGAGATGGGACGAACCTTTTTATGACCATACAATAGGTTATTGGGACTTGTTGTACCTACAACGCAATGAAAACGAACCAGAGAACACTATAAAAGTATCTGATAAGCTAGAAAGACCTTGGTATCCATACAATACAACGGCGTATGTGATCTCCCCAAAAGGTGCACGAAAGCTGTTAAATACTAATATAATGGAAGAAGGTATAATACCAGTAGACGAGTATATACCTGAACAAATCAGAGAAGCTAGTCTCATGGCTCTTGCTTTACAAGAAGATTCTTGTAACCAAGCTACTAGAGATGTGCTACCCTCTGACATACGTAACGACAGGAGAGATATGACAATACACGTAGTAACGATAGGTACAGACGATAGCAAAATGAAAAAGCTATATGATTCTGCAGATAAACACGGCATAAAAATAGACAACTGGGGCGCAGGTGTTGAGTGGAGGGGCTCAGACATGACAGGTCCAGGTGGTGGTCAGAAAGTAAACATACTAAAACAGCATATACATCATCTTTCGGACACGGATATTTTACTCTTCACAGATTCGTACGATGTTTTTTATGCAGATAGCTTAGAAACAATCAAAGAAAGGTATTTAGACATGGGTCATAAAGTACTTTTTGCCGCAGAAGAAGTATGTTGGCCAGATCCTAGCCTAGGTAATCAGTTTCCTTCCGTACACACCAGATATAGATATCTTAACTCTGGTACGTTTATAGGTGAGGTAGGAGAGATAAAAAAGATACTAAACCACAACAACATAGAAGATCACCAAGATGACCAACTGTTTTACCAACAAGCATATTTAGAAGGTCTATATGATATTGGTCTTGACGTAGAAGCTTACATTTTCCAATGCCACGAACCTAATATAACTATGTTAGGCAACCAGTTACATAACCAAGAAACTACTTGTTGCCCTTGTATCTACCACGGTAATGGTGATGACTCTGCAAAAGATAACTTTGAACGTATCTACAAAGAGATGTACCCACAATACAACCTGTTTCATACACCTACTCACAACTATGAAGTCATAGAAAAAGACATGATATTAATAGATTTTATGTCAGAACATCAGTGTCAAAGGCTTATAGAAATAGCAGAGCAAAATGCAGAATGGAAAAGTCTACCTTTAGATACGTATCCTGCTCAAGAGATAAGACTAAAAGAACTTAACATCTACCAAGAACTAGAAGAACATTGGCAAAAACATGTCAAACCCATAATAGAACCTTATTGGAATCCTATGGTTGTAGAAGGCGTAAGAGATGCTTTTATGTTGAAGTATTCTACTAATTCACAAACAAAACTAGCGCTACACCATGACTCCTCGCACGTAACTGGTTCAGTAAAATTAAATAAAAACTACAAAGGTGGCGAGTTATTTTTTCCTAGGCAGAATATAAGTAACGCTGATATACCTGTAGGCAAACTGCTTTTATTCCCAGGGCAAGTTACGCATCCGCACGAATGTGTAGAGCTTACGGAGGGTACAAAGTACAGTTTGACTATATGGTCGCAAAGATACAAGGGTGATATACTCTAAGGATGTACACAGATAAAGTATTAACAGAAGCTGATATACACCTGTTATTTGCAGACGGAGACATAGAACGTTTATATTTAGGGTCTAAAGGTTTTTTTAATAAAGGCACCTACAATTACCCAGGCGTAGACTTTACAAAAGAAGAAATAGCTAATGCAGGCGATGTAAACCACATACAGTACTGGTATAACATGTGTTTAGATTACGCACTAACTAAACTAGCTTTCGGTATGTATAAAGACGGTTATTTAATTAATATTGCTTTAGGTTTTATTGAAGATAGCGCATGGCATTTGTGTAATACTTTAATAGGACCGGATATCGAAGGAACTAGGGCTTTTATGCGTGATCCTGAATATCACAACCTAAGAGGCAATACAGAGAAAGGTTTAGGTGCAACTATTGCTTATAGCTATTGCGATGTAGGATCCCCTATAAACGATACTTTTATGGCTTATAAAAATCATTTTGGTCCTATAGAAGAATGTAATGTAAAAAATTACAATACTATGACTCACCTCGGACAAGTTACACAAAACTATACTACTGGCGGACATGATTGGCCTGGGGTAAAATCTGATTACAGTATAGTATTTGAAAAATATTCTATGGAGTATTATTAATGTCTGGTTTTATAGATAAAACAAGTAATATTGATGCAGCTGAACTAGCAGCAGAATACCGTACGCCAGATCAAGGCGTGTCTGCTAAATCTAATAGTAATATTATTATCAATGATTATAGAAAGATGGCTCCTAGAAGAAATCAATCTGATACTCTAGGTCAAGCCGCAATAGTTCCTAGTGGTACTACGCAACAGTTTAGAGATTATGGAGGCACTTGTGGATTCGTTCCAAGTTCTAGAACTTACACTACTGGATCAAGTAAAGGGGCTACAAGTTATACGCATATTGGAGTAGCCACCAGCCAGGCGGATCAATACGTATCTGTAGATAGCAGCTCTGCTAGTCTAGGAAATTTTGGTTTAGGTAATAGTGGCGGTACTGGTGGACTTAGCTTGGCTAATGTAGCTAGTTTTCCTAGTAGCGCTAACTTTGTAGGTTTACTAAATCGGAATGTTACACTCGGCGGAGTCTCTTATCTTATAGCAACAGGGGCTAATGGCGCCTCTAATTGGACAACCTTACGCATACGAAACTTATATCCGGGCGGATCAACGAACTTTGGTGGCAGCTCAACGTTTTACAATGGTACAACACTTATTAACAGAAGCGACGGTTGGGCTTATACTACTTCAAGTGGTTTTCACATATGGAGCCGTAATTATGGCATAGGTACTAGTTATACCTCTATGGCTTTAGGGTTCCCATCAACTATAGAGATAACATGATAAATTTAAAAAACCCACCAGGGCTACCTCCTTGGTCAGAAATATCTAAAAAACGTAAAGTAGCTAGAGTATTCTTTATATTCTTGTTGCCTGTAAAGATACTACTTATGTTTATGGGGGTATCATTTGGTGTTACAGCGCTTTTTGGCCTATAATCCTTTTATGGCTACGGTTAAAGAAACATTGGCAAAAATTGAATCACACGAAAGAGAGTGTAATATTCGATACACTGCTATAGAGAAGCGCTTAGACAAAGGAGATGCTAAGTTTGACCGTATGGACACTAAGTTCACAACAATGATTATAGGCGTATACGTCCTTATCATTGGGTCTAGCTTTTTATAAGGAGGTACCTATGGCTAAAGCCGAAAGCAAATTACCGCAGTTAATCAACTTTGATGGTAAACAATACGATATAACCCAGATGACTGACCGAGTAGCTCAGCAATTTAACATGTTAGTTAGATTACAAAGTGAATGGCAAGACGCTGATTTTAACTTACGAAAGGTAGAAGCAGCACAAAAAACAACCGTAACGGAACTGCAAGTCTTTTTAAAAGAAGATAAAATTAAATCAGTAGACGACAGGATAATAACACCATGAACATAGAGCAATGCAAGGAAGAGATTAAAAGACATGAAGGCGAGGTCTTAGAGATATATGAGGATAGTTTAGGTTTTAAAACTCTTGGCATAGGACATTTATGCCAACCAGAAGACCCAGAGTATGATTGGGAAGTGGGTACTAAAGTATCACAGGAAGTTGTTGATCTGTATTATGAAGATGATTTTAACAAACATTTAGCAGAAGCTATACATGTGTTTGGCACAGACGAAGCTTTTTATAATTTACCAGAAAATATCCAACATGTTATAGTCAATATGTGCTTTAATCTAGGAGGAACTAGACTTTCTAAGTTCCGTAATATGTTAAAAGCATGTAGATCACATGATTGGAAACAAATGGCAGCTGAAATGGAAGACAGCAGATGGTTTAACCAAGTAGGAAGAAGGAGTCGAGAACTGCAAGAATCAGTTCTGAATACTGTATAATGAAAAAATGGCCTATATTAAACTTAATACATTCGGGGGTCTTGCGCCAAGGACTTCACCTAGACTTTTAAGGGATGAGCTAGCTACTGTAGCTACTGATGTAAACCTTGAGAGCGGCCGTTTAGTGCCTATTACAGACAATTCTGATACTCTTACTTTATCTAATTCTAGTAGACAATCTATATTTAAATACACCGATAGCCCAGAACGTTGGCTACAGTTTGACGAAGATGTAAACGTCGTACGTGGTCCAGTGCCCGGAGATAATAACGACACGATTTATTGGTCAGGGCAAACCTTTCCTAAAATGGGTAGAAATGCTGACGTTGTGCATGCTTCTAATCCAATGCCTATTGGTGGTTATAGACTAGGCATACCTGCCCCAACTGCAGCCCCAACCGTAGCTGCAGTAGGAGAAGAACAATTTGATGGGCTTATCGCATTTGTAAATGAAAGTTCTACTATAACAATAACTACATCTGCTAGCGGATCAGCCGCTGCACATGGTGTGACCGCAGGTGAATATGTAACTCTTACAGGCTTTGCTACAACACAAGGTGTAGAAGCCGCAGATATAAATGGTAACTATAAAATAAAATCAGTGCCTAGTGTTTCTACTTTAACAGTAGAACTATCTGCTGCTGCAACTGGGACAGGTAATAGTGCTTCTGTAGCCAACGGTGTAAAACTCGGTGGTAACTCAGATGCAGAGTTAGATTACGAAACTTCGTACGTATATACTTTTGTATCTGCATACGGAGAAGAAGGCCCACCTTCTCCAGCTTCTACTGTTATAACTACAGATGATAATATGACTGTAGCTATATCTGGGCTAGAAACATCTACGACTATTACTAATACAAACTTATCAAAGAAAAGAATATACAGATCCAATACTGGTTCTAATTCTACGCAGTTTCAATTTGTAGCAGAACTTGCTTTATCTGCTGCTACGCATACTGATGTATCAAGAAACAGTGAACTAGCTGAACTTTTACCTTCTGATACTTGGATTGCACCCCCAGATGATGATACAGCTTTATATCCAGAAGGGCCTATGAAAGGTCTTATATCTTTGCCAAATGGGATTCTTGCTGGTTTCACAGGAAAACGTGTATGTTTTAGCGAGCCTTTTTTACCGCATGCTTGGCCTGCTAATTATAGAATTGCTATCGATGAAGAGATTATAGGTATAGCTGCAACGGCTAACGGGGTTATAGTAGGTACAAAAGGTACTCCATACTTAGTAACAGGTAGTGACCCTTCTGCTATGGTAGCTATAAAAATAGAGTCAGGTGAAGCGTGTTTAAACAAAAGATCTATGGTAGATATGGGCGAGTTTATTGTATATGCAGGTCCAGATGGTTTAACAGCTGTACAAGGCGCAACTGCTACAGTTCTTACACAAGCTCTTATCACACCTGAACAATGGCAAACAAACTATTACCCTTCTACTATTACAGGTTTTAAATGGCAGGGTAGATACGTAGGTTTCTATAGCACAGGTTCTGGTTTTGGTGGTTTTATATTTGACCCAAGAGAACAAGCTAACGCTCTTGTAGATCTTGATGTTGGTGCATTAGTACGTGGCGGGTTTACTGATCCAGATGATAACGAACTATATATAATAATAGGTAACAAGATTAAAAAGTTTCAAGGTAGTAATACAGCTTTAACTTACAATTGGAAATCAAAAACATATAACGTCCCTAGGCCAACAAGTTTTGGGTTTGCTAAAGTAGATGCAGAAACCTATCCAGTAACTATAAAAGTATACGGAGATGGCAATGTTATATACAACGCTACTATTTCTACAAGTGGTAGTGCTTTTAGCGTTACAGGTACTACTCCTAGTTTTAGTGCTACTGCTATAACTGAACCTATGGTACGTTTACCAGCAAGTGTACATACAGAGTTTGCTATAGAAATAGAGAGTACTAAAGTTGTAAATGAAGTCTGTATTGGAGAAAACATAGCTGAACTTAAGGAAGCCTAATGTCAACTAAACTTCCTGCTCTTAAGAACATACCACCTAAAACGGATAGAGAACTTAAAATAGCTCTTGATGCTATTAAAGAAGCGTTAGAAGTTAGATTAGGAAGACGTGGTGATCCTTTAGATAGAGCTGTAACTCTTAGAGAATTGTCAGACTCTGGCATAGTAAAAGTCAGAAACAAAGGTGTTCAGACTAGTGACATAGTACCTCCTGGAGAAGGCGGCGGAGGAGGCGGAGGCGAGCAAGGCCCCCCACCTGCTCCTAGTGGTTTAGAAGCAAGCGGTGCTTTTACTGGCATACTTTTAAAATGGAACACACCTTCTTATGGTAGGCATGCTTATACAGAAATATGGAGATCAAAAGATAACGCCCTTGGCGGTGCTACCCTTATATCCACTGCTATTGGTTCTATATATAGCGATGAAGTAGGTTACAACCAAAACTATTATTACTGGGTAAGGTTTGTAAGCACATCAAATGAAGTAGGCCCTTACAACGATACCGAAGGTACAGAAGCTACTACGCTAGCTTCGATAGCAGCAGTGATGACGCAACTTAGTCAAGAACTAAGTGCTTTACCGGGCTTTTCTACATTAAATACAACCATACCTATTACTTTAGGATCTACTACAGCCAACTTACAAGCTACTATAGCTACTGTAAATGCAGCAGCGGCTTCTGCCCAAGCTTCAGTTAATAGTTTAACAACAAGTACACCTAGGGTTATAAGGGCAACATCTGCACCCACACAAAGATCTGATAGTACCTCTTTACAAGCTGGTGATATATGGATGGACACCGACAACGGTAATGAGATATTCGTGTACACCGGTAGTACCTGGGCAGCAAGTACGGCCGGGTCTACTAGTTCTTCTGATACAACTTTACAAACACAGATTAACGCTAATGGTAATGCTATATCTCAAAACGCATCTGATTTATTATTAGTTGCGGGTGTTAGTGACAATGGCGATATATCAACTTCAATAAATATTACATCTTTAAATTCTTCTATAACTAATGCTAATACTAATATAAGCGGAAATGCTTCTGCTATAGGTGCTTTAACAACTAGGGTATCATCTGCAGAAGGAACTATAACTGTTCATACAGGAGACATTACAGAACTAGAAAGTACTTTGTCTGGTTACTCTGGAACCTCTACTGTAGCTACTGCAGTTAGTGGGTTAAATACTAGACTTTCATCTGCTGAGGGTGCTATAAGTTCTCAAACCAGTTCTATTACATCTTTAAACAGTGCGTTAAATGGTTTTGGTGGTACGAATGGAGTAGCTAATGCTATTAGTGGATTACAAACACAGATAACATCTAATGATGATGACATAGCAACTAAAGCAAGTACCTCCTCTGTTACTGCTCTAACTTCTAAAGTAGACGCGAAGAACCAAACTTTTGTACAAGATGATGCTCCAACTGCTATAGCTATTGGGGATCTTTGGGTAGATTCAAATGATAACAATAAGTTATATAGAGCAACTGCAACAGGAACTGGAAACTGGGTAGCAGTTGGCGACACTAGCGGTTTACATGTTTTTGCTCAAGATGCTGAGCCTACTGCAAGACCTGATGGATCAGTATTACAAACAGGCGACTTATGGTTTGATACGAATGATAATAGAAAACAATCTAGATATAACGGCAGTGCCTGGGTAGCTGTTGATGACACACGTTTAACTTCTAACGCAACAGCTATATCTAATTTATCTACTGCTGTAGGTTTATCTGGTGCAAGCTCTACTAAAATAACTGACTTAGAAAGCACAGTTAACCATGCCTCTACGGGTGTATCTGCTACCTCAACTGCAGTAGGCCTTTTACAGACTGCCGTAAGTAATAATGATGGTGATATAACTAGTATAAACGGCTCTATTACTTCTTTAACAAACGTAGTAAATGCTAAAACACAAACTTTTGTTAGTAGTTCAGCACCGACTGCTATCTCTGTTGGCGATCTTTGGATTAAAACTTCAGAAGACAATAAACTTTATCGTGCAACTGCGGCCGGTAACAGTAACTGGGTGGCCGTAAACGACACTTCGGGGATCACGGTCCACGCTCAATCATCACAGCCTACTGGAGCGCAAGAAGGGGATCTTTGGTTCGATACTGGTAATGATAACCAACAATATAGATGGAGTGGGTCTGCTTGGGTGCTTCTTGCTGACGACAGGGTGGCTGCAAATGCCACTGCTGTATCTAATTTATCTACAGCTGTAGGTTTAAATGGCTCTACTTCTACCAAAATTACTGATTTAGAATCTACTGTAAACCATGCTACAACTGGTGTAGCTGCAACTGCAGGTGCTGTTAATCAATTAGAAACTACTGTAACTGCTATACCTGTAAACTTTAGTCAGGCAAACGAACCTAGTTCAGGTCTTACAACAGGAGACTTATGGGTAGATACAGATGACAAACAATTATATAGATATGATGGTAGTAACTGGCAAAGTATAAGAGATAGTTTAGTTACCTCTCATGCTAGTCTTATATCAAGTCTGCGAACAGATGTAGACGGCAACGCTGCAGATATAACTATTAATCAGACAGCTATCTCTGATGAAGCAACTGCAAGAGCTACGGCAATAACCGGAGTCAATGCTTCTATTGCTACAAAAAACAAAACTTTTATAGGAACAAGTGCTCCTACTGCATTAGCAGCTGGTGATCTATGGATTAAAACTTCAGAAGATAATAAACTTTTTCGTGCAACCGCAGCTGGTAACAGTAACTGGGTAGAAGTTAGAGATACAGCTAATGATAATTATCCTAGAGTGTTTACGCAAAATGGCCAACCGACTGCCATAAATATAGGCGACATTTGGTTTGATACAAATAGCACACCAGCTAATAAACAATACAGATGGGATGGCAGCAATTGGATAGAGGTCCGTGATGTAACTACAAATGCTAGTGTTACTACTTTATCTACAGCTGTTACGGACATAGAAGGTAATGCAGCTGCAGCGTATGTACTGCAAGTAAATGCTAACGGTGCTGTTGCTGGTATGGTTATTGAAGCTAATGCTTCTGACTCTGGTACGGGTACAGCCGTACAGTTCCAGGCAGATAAGTTTGCTATATGGGACGGGTCGGGTGCTTCTTCTACTAACTCTGTAGCTCCATTTATTGTTAGTGGTGGAACAGTCTTTATAGCCGATGCTATGATTCAAGATGCTGCTATAACCAATGCGAAGATAGCAGACGCTACCATAGATAATGCGAAGATAACTAATACATTAGACGCTGGAAAAATAACAACAGGAACCATATCGGCTGATAGGTTAGATGCCTCTGTTATTGTTTCTACTGATTTATCTACTGGTGGTTCTACAAATATTCACGGCGCAAACATTACTACAGGTACTATTAATGCTAACCGTATTGATGCTTCTTTTATACAGTCCTCAGATTTATCAACTAGTGGCTCAACAACTATTCACGGTGCAAACATAAGCACAGGTCAAATAGATGCTGACCGTATCAACGTTACAGATTTAGTATTACCTACAATAAACAAAAAAGTATCAGGTACTACTATCGGTGGGTTTGCTAATAACACCATGAGACTAGCTCAGGTAGGTGAGATAGGAACAGAGCCAGGTATATACCAAGGTTATGTAAGGGTGTTTGGTGGTAATGGTCAGGTTAAAACATTAAGTATTGCAGCTGGAGATGGTACTTATGGCGGTGCTGGTAATGATTTACTTAACACAAGTAACGCTTACACTAACGGACCAACTGATACTACTTTACCTATGGTAGATACAGGAGGCATACAATATCATTCTAACAGAGCAGAAGCCTGGGCAGGTATAGGTAGATTCCAAACTACTTATGCTATAGCGCAGATTTCTGTTACTTTTATAAAGAGAAGTGCTAACTCAGTGCCTACCAATTTGTACATACTTGCTCAAGGCGATGGTGGAACTAGATATTTAAGTAACGTAGAATATTCATTCCAGAGGCTTGCACTTAACCAGCCTAACGACTTTACATTTACAGATCTAACTAACCAAAATACTTCTACAGTCTTTACATCAAATGCTATAACTTTAAGTGGTTCTGGATTCTCTGGTGGTACTGCTACCTTAACAGGAAGTGGGGCTACATTTAGAGTTAATAGTGGTAACTATGTTACAGGATCGCAAACCGTTGCTAATGGCGATACAATCAATGTTAGAGTTACAAGTAGCTCTGTTGCGGGCGCAACAGTAAGTGGTACTGTAACTGTAGCGGGAGTAAGTGATACTTATAGCGTAACAACTACAGGCGGTGGTTCACCACCAAGTAACCCACCACCAGGCCCACCTGGACCAGGAGGAGGACCTATACCATAATGGCTATACATAATTTTGATTACACATACGAGTTTGTAAAATGCGAAACTACTTTTAAGAGTGGTACTGACCGCACTTCGATTGTCGCTCAGGTTACTGTTAACATTACTGCAGTAGATAAAGCAGATGATACTAAAACTATAACTACAGAAGAAACTCGTGCTTTGAGTTATGGGTATCTGCAGTCTGCGTCCGAATTACCTGACAGTTTTGTAGAAATAGGTAATGTTACAAACGATAAAATGGTTGATTGGTTTAAAGAAGGTACATCAACAACTGACTTAGATGGGTTTTATACGTGGAAGCTTTATGGCTATGCAGAAATGGATGATACGTGATAATATAAGACATGGCGGATAAACGAAAAACAGCAAAGAAACCTATAAAGAAAAAAGCTCTTACTAAAAGACAAGAAGCTTCTCTTAAAAGACATTCTAAACATCATACTACTGGACACATGAAGTTTATGAAAAGACGTATGCTTATGGGAGATACTATGAGGCAAGCGCATAAAAAAGCACAATCTAAAGTAGGTAAATAATGTACGAGTATAGATGTAATATAACCAGAGTTGTAGACGGTGATACCGTAGATGCTGAAATAGACTTAGGTTTTGATATAGTTTATAAATCTCGTGTACGTTTATATGGGATCGATACACCAGAATCACGAACACGTGACCTAGACGAAAAAGCTAGAGGCAAGTTGGCTTCTCAGTTTTTATCTACAAGTATTTTACACGCTGACAATTTAGTCATACAAACAAAACTAGACAAGAAAGGGAAGTTCGGCAGAGTTCTAGGCGTTATCGTTGCAGATGACGTGGATCTAAACCAAGCGCTTATTAATAATTATCTTGCTGTTGCTTACACAGGCCAAAGCAAAGATGACATTGAAGCGGAGCACTTAGCAAACAAGGAGGAGCTGTTAAAGCTTGGAAAATATGAAGAAGTTATTAGCTAACATAGTAGGGAGCGTAGCTCCAACATTAGGAACTGCACTAGGTGGCCCATTGGGTGGCATGGCCGGTGATGTTATATCAAAAGTTTTAGGCGTAGAAAATACTCCAGCAGCTTTAGAAAAAGGTATAGCTGCAGCAACCCCAGAACAATTATTAGAAATTAAAAAAGCTGAAGCAGACTTTGAAGCAAAGATGAAACAGCTTGACGTAGATATATACAAACTTGAATCGGAAGAAAAACAAGACGCACGTAAACATTTTTCTAAAGACTGGACTGCTCGTATTATAGGTATAGCAGTTGTAGGTGGGTTTATGGGTTATATATTCTTAGTTACATTACAACCACCAGAACAAAACAGTGAGGCCCTAATTAATTTAGTGCTAGGTTACTTAGGTGGGTTAGCATCTGCAATCATATCTTTTTATTTTGGGGCCTCCAATACTAGCGACAAAGAATGAACGAAATCGTAACTGTTATCCAACAGGTTGGTTTTCCTATAGCAGCAGCTCTGGGGTTAGGTTGGTTCATTTATCAATTAATAATGCGAATAGTTGACGGCATGGAGACTAAATTAGACGTAGTTGATGAAAAAGTAGCAGAACAAATAACCGCTATGGAACTTAGACTAGGTACAAAACTTGACTCACAGCATGGAATACTAGTAGCATTAATAGATAGAATACGTAGTTTAGACAATGAAATCATTAGACAAGACACGTTGATTAAAACTATTTTAGGAGTGCCACAGCTAATTGATAGCAACAAGATAGCTAAGGCAGATAGAGATGACCAAAGGAAAGATTAGTTTAGTACTACTTCTTGCAGTTAGCGTTAGCGCAGATAAAATGACGCATAAATTTAAATCCCCTTCTTTTAGCGGAGAAAACACTTCTAGCCATTATCTTACTATTGATAACGTTGAGTACACTAGAAAAATGACTATTAAAGCGGAGATTAAAGCTTTACAAGATCAAATAAAAAGAGACAAAGAAAACACTACGTTAGCTAGATTTGTTAGAAACCTAGAGTCAAGAATATACGCGCAGTTATCAAGGCAACTAGTAGAAGCTCTATTTGGAGAAACTCCAAGCGATAATGGTACAATTGAGTTAGAGGGAAATACAATAACCTACACTGTCTCAGACGGTATAATAACTTTAACTATTGTGGACGCAGACGGAAATGAAACAATTATCCAAATTCCTATCGGTTCTTTTACTTTCTAGTTGCGTTTCTTTAATAATTGACCCAATAGAAAATAATATCCCTTCTATACAAAGAATAGAAAACGCACAGGTAGAAACTCTAATCGTGTCGGACCTTGCTTCTATAGGCGTACCTGTACGCCTACCCGTAGTTGCCGTATATCCAACATCTTTTACTGACCAGACTGGGCAAAGAATGAGTAATTCTATGTATGCTTCTTTCTCTACTGCTATAACTCAGCTACCAAGTGCTTATCTTATTAGAGCTTTACATAAAGCGGGTGCAGATCACGGCGGGTTCTTTACAGTAGTTGAAAGAGTAGGTTTAGATAACCTAACTAAGGAACGTCAAATCATACGGAGTGCTAGAGAAGCACAGGATAATGGTTCAGAGCTAGGGGCCCTCCTGTTCGCTGGTTTAATTATAGAGGGAGGTGTGATAGGATATGAGAGTAACGTTACTTCTGGAGGTTCCGGAGCACGTTATTTAGGCCTTGGCGCAACCAAAGCTTACAGAAGAGATTCGGTAACAGTACAACTTAGATTAGTGTCTGTTACATCAGGAAAGGTTTTACTAGAGACATTAGTAACAAAAACGATACTAAGTGCCTCATTAAGTAACGATGTTTTTCGATTTATTTCTGACAATACAGAGTTAGTCGAGATAGAAAGTGGCGTTGTAAGAAACGAGTCCGGAGGATTAGCCTTACGAGCTGCAATAGAAACAGCAGTCTTGCAAATAATCAAGGAGGGTACAGAGGCAGGCTATTGGAGTATAGATGAAAAATTTAAAAATATTGATTGCGACGATGCTTGTATTTCCGCTTTACGCGGCTGATAACGAGATATATGTAGATCAGGCTGGGGCCACACTAAACTTAGACCTAGAACAATTAGGCTCTGGAAATATCATAGGTGGGCTAAATGCTACCGCTGGTTCGATGACTTTTCTTGACCTCGACGGAGGCACTATGACTTTAGATATAAACCAAATAGGTAGTTCTAATACCTTTTTAGGAGACATCTTAGCTGATAACTTTACAGGTTTTTTTGAGTTTGATGGAGACAGTAATGACTTCACTATCCAAGTAGACCCTACTAATACCTACGGAGCTGACGATGGTGACTTCAATGTAGATGTTACAGGTGACAGCAACGACTTTACTTTAAATGTAGGCACATCAGCACTTGCTGCTACTTTAGACCTAGACTGGATTATCAATGGTTCTAGTAATACATTTGATTTTGATATTAACTATGATGGCGGTACATCTTACGTAGATGTAGACGGTGACTCTAACAATGTTACATTTGACGGCTCAGGATATGCCGGCGGGTATTTTTACCTAGATCAAACAGGAAGTTCAAGAACATTTAACATACAACAACAGAGTACACTAGATAATGACTGGCTTAAAATTATTTCTACTGGTTCTTCTGGTACTGTCTGTGTCATACAAAACGACGGCGGAACAAGTACCGGCTGTTAGTATTGGTGGTATATCAGAACTAAAAGGAGACGCTAGCGTACTAAGGGATCAACCTTACGGTGCTGCGTTAGACTTCGACATCCAACAAATGGACGACGTCCGCACAACCAAGGGACGTGTAGGTATTACTTTCCTGGATGATTCTATTGTCCGACTAACAGAACATTCAAAACTTGTAATTACTGAGTATGTATACGACCCTGACCCATCTAAGGGTAAGATGGCTTTGCGTTTTGCGAACGGCACAGCACGTTTTGTT
>Ga0315316_10001227_pt1 | contig 17763 bp, 19 predicted proteins | sample M160m3416metaG_FD_203702 | JGI IMG/M metagenome (GOLD analysis project Ga0315316, IMG submission 203702) | Ammonia-oxidizing marine archaeal communities from Monterey Bay, California, United States - M1 60m 3416 | ecosystem: Environmental > Aquatic > Marine > Intertidal zone | place: USA... | reverse complement strand
ATTGATGACTTAAATGAAGGCTTTGTTATAAAAAAATCCGGAGTAGTTTTACGATAAATTTTCTTAGTAACAAAAAAAAGGTATTTGAGCTCACCAGCTCAAATACCTTTTTTTGTTCAATATAAATAATGAATTTAAACAGAAAGTATTCAAATGGAAAGAACTTTTGCAATCATAAAGCCTGACGCAGTCGAACGAAATTTAATCGGGAAAATTCTAGAACGAATTGAGTCCAATGGATTCAAAATAGCTGGAATGAAAAAAACACAGCTCTCCCAGAAAGAAGCTAAAGGCTTTTATTATGTTCATAAAGAACGGCCTTTTTTCGAAAGTCTGACGGAATTCATGTGTTCCGGCCCTGTAGTACTTCTGGTCCTTGAAAAAGAAAATGCAGTAACCGCTTGGAGAGATCTAATGGGTGCTACAAACCCTGAAGATGCAAAAGAAGGAACCATCCGAAAAGACTTCGCATTAAGCATTGAAAAAAACTCAACGCATGGTTCAGATTCTACCGAAAATGCAGCATATGAATTGTCATATTTTTTTAGCGAAACAGAAATCCTTTAAGGGCTCAACTGTTTATAAACATCAAAAAAATATTTATTTAAAATGCTAGGAAATCCTGTAATCTATTAGCTATGAAAACAATTTTTACAATTCTACTATTTACTTTTATGGGTTTTCCATTTTCTGCTCTGGCAGATTCCGCTAATCAATACAAGCTGTATAAAAATCATGAAAATTACGGTATCGTAGTTTTTCCAAAAAAGTTAATATTTAAAGAATTGGAAAATTATTTACTTTCTATCCCCTTTGAATCAACAGAGGCGGGGAAAGCCGTAATGCGTCATGGGACTAAAAATGAGAATGCGACTTATATGATGCCACTGGAAGTCCAAAAAAAGCACTCTATTGAAAAATTTATCGTTATTCAAGTTTTAGATTCTAGGAGTATGCTAGTAGGGATTTATGACCCGGAATGGGGTCTCACGTTACCCTCGGCAATCGTTGAAATGGAAACCATTAAGCAAAATATTCCCAAGACGTTGAATATCTTCAGGGGACCAAATCGCCAACGCCAAACCTATTATATTCCTCAAAAAATGCTCTCAAATCCTAATTTTTCTTCTGAAGTGGAATATAATATAATGACTATTAGGCGAATTTATTGAAATTAGTATGACTCGGAGGCAATATCATGCCTGTTTATGAATATCAGTGTGAAAAATGTAAAGATGTTGTTGAGGTTTTGCAAAAGGTTAGCGATGAACCTCTGACTGAGTGCGAAAAATGTGGGGGCAAAATAGAAAAACAATTCAATTCTATGAACTTCCACCTATATGGTCCTGGGTTTCATTCAACTGATAATAAACGAAAATATCTTAAATAAAAAACAGTAAAATGATTTATATTACCCGCCGCCTTGAGTTCTGTGCAAGCCATCGCCTCTATAATCCTGAGTTTTCCGACGAAAAAAATGAAACAACATTTGGCCTTTGCAATAATCCAAATGGACACGGCCATAACTATGTATTAGAAGTCACCGTAAAAGGCGAAGTTGCCCCAGAAACCGGGATGGTGTTAGATTTAAAAGCACTCAAAAAACTAATCAACGAAGAAATTGTGAGCAAGGTAGATCACAAAAACCTGAACGTTGATGTGGATTTTCTAGAAGGAGTTATACCCACAGCAGAAAATATTGCAATCCATATTTGGGATATTCTTGAGCCTAAGATTGATAGTGGTGTATTGCACGAAGTAAAACTTTTTGAATCTGAACGTAATTTTGTTGTCTATCATGGAGCTTCAATTGAAAGACCTAATTAAAAAAATATTACAGGAAATTGGCGAGGATCCATCCCGCGAAGGATTACAAAATACTCCCGAGAGAGTAGAAAGTTCCCTGAAGTTTTTAACCAGTGGTTATTGGGTTAACATTGAGGAATTGGTAAACGGTGCGTTGTTCAAAGAAGACTACGATGAAATGGTTATTGTTAAAGATATTGACCTATTCAGTATGTGTGAACACCATATGTTACCATTTATCGGAAAATGTCATGTCGCATATCTACCTAAAGGAAAAATTATTGGACTGAGTAAAATACCCAGAATTGTTGACGCTTTCAGCAGAAGATTGCAGGTTCAAGAACGTTTGACAAATCAAATAGCGCAAAATCTGGAAAAAATACTCAATCCGATAGGGGTAGGAGTTGTGATTGAAGCTCTGCATTTATGCATGTGTATGCGTGGTGTTTCCAAGCAAAACTCTTACACAACCACCAGTTCGATGCTCGGCTCCTTCAAGAAGGATGCTAGAACACGTGGCGAATTTCTAAGCCTGATACCACCGCAAGGCACAAGAAAGTGATTTAATTTTTAACCTATTTCAAAAAGTCTTATTTGAACCCCTCCACTAAACAAATAGTTCTAGAAAACAACCAAGTCATTCCAGAAATTTTTGGAAGCCAGGACCTCAATCTCAAACTAATCGAGAAAAAATTTAACGTTCGAATAACTACCCGCGAAAACCAGATCAATATAAAAGGTAAACCTGCCTCTTTGGAATCGGTAGAAAACCTTTTTCGGCAACTTGAAAAATTACACGCCGCCGACCAACCTGTGGAAAATGGGGATGTTAAATTTGCCATCCGGCTGATGGCGGAAAATCCACAAGCAGATTTAAAAACTATTTTTTCAGAGCGCATAGCGGTTTCACCTAAAAAAGGTTTTATTACACCTAAAGGGCCTTCTCAGCACAAATTTATTCAATCCATCAAGGCAGATGACATTGTTTTATCCATAGGACCAGCGGGAACGGGGAAAACATTTCTTGCAGTGGCAATGGCTGTTGAAGGATTGCTAAAACGTCGTTTCAAAAAAATTGTACTTGTACGGCCGGCAGTTGAGGCAGGCGAAAAACTGGGGTTTCTCCCGGGTGATATCTCCGAGAAAATTCACCCCTATTTAATGCCACTTTATGATGCCTTAAATCATATGATGGAAGAAAATCAAGTTCGCCATCTTATTGAGGATGGTGCAATAGAAATTGCTCCTCTTGCTTATATGCGAGGTAGAACTTTGAGTGATGCGTTTATCATTCTTGATGAAGCTCAAAATGCAACCAAAGAGCAAATGAAAATGTTCTTAACCCGGTTAGGTTTTCGTTCGAAAATGGTCGTCACTGGTGATATCACACAAATTGACCTACCCCACAAAAACGACTCAGGTTTGATCCAGGTCAAAACATTGTTAAAGCCGGTAGAGGAAATTCAGTTCGTTTATTTTACCGAAAAAGATGTTGTTCGCCATGAACTGGTAAAGAAAATAATTAAGGCATACGATCAGTCTTACTCGAAACCAGAAATATCTGAGTAGTCAATATTCATAGTCAATTCAAAGGATTAATAAATGGGTGTATTGCTAAGAAATGATCATCCAGATATAAACATTGACTATCATGATATTGAAAACATGATTTTAAAAATCATGTACCACCTAGGTTGTCCAAATCAAGAGGTCAGTATATTATTAACGGGGGATAAGGATATTCGCCGACTCAATCAGGAATTTAGGAGTATAGACCAGCCCACTGATGTCTTGTCGTTCCCGCAAAATCCCGATGAAGACCTATGCATCCCAGAGGAAATAATATTAGGAGACATTGCCATTTCCTTGGATATCGCGAAAGCTCAGGCAAAAGAGCATGGATTAGATTTCAAAGAAGAAATTATTCTTTTGTTGATTCATGGTATTTTACATTTACTGGGGTATGATCACGAAATATCTGAACACGAAGAAACAAAAATGCGCAATAAAACTCGCGAATTATTTAAACTGGTTTTCCCCGAAAGAATGCTTACAGATTCCTGCAATTATTAGCCTTTAAAATCATATTGCGATGAAACAACTATGGGCACCATGGAGAATGGAATATATTAAAAGTGATAAAACCAATCGATGTATTTTTTGTGTTCTTCCCTCATCCAATGATGAGGATAAAAATTATATTTTATTTAAAGGAATTCATTCCTTTGTAGTTATGAATATCTTCCCTTATAACTGCGCACATCTGATGGTTTCGCCTTATAGTCATATTGGATGCATAACCAAAATAAATGAATTTGAAAGAAATGAAGTCAATCAATTGCTTCATGAATGCGTAAAGATATTAAAAACAGTAATCGAACCTGATGGTTTCAATATAGGATACAACATTGGTAAAGCAGCTGGCGCCGGCTATGATGAACATATTCACTGCCATATTGTTCCACGCTGGTCAGGGGACACAAATTTTATGCCTGTACTCGGCGAGGTTAGGGTACATCCCGAGCACCTGCGAGCTACCTACGAAAAATTACATCCTCATTTTAAAAACCTGACTCTTTAATCTCTTAAATGGTCGTTTCAGCAAAAAGTCAACGCATCAAACAGGAAGAGACTCCTATGATGCAACAATATCGGGGAATTAAAAAGGATTATCCGGATTCTATATTATTTTTCCGAATGGGGGACTTCTATGAAATGTTTAATGAAGATGCAAAAATAGCTTCAAAAATTCTTCAAATAACACTCACATCGAGAAATAAAAACCAGTCCAACCCGGTTCTGATGTGTGGTATTCCACATCACTCATCTAATCTTTATATTACAAAACTTTTAAAGGCAGGAAAAAAAGTAGCCCTATGCGAACAAACCGAGGACCCAAAATTCGCAAAAGGCTTGGTAAAAAGAGAAGTCGTTCGGATCATAACTCCCGGAACAGCATTAGATGATAATATGTTGGATCCTAAATCTGAACAGCTAATTGTTTCACTTTTTATTTCGAAAGAGGAAATAGGATTAGCCGCTTTGGACGTTTCTACTGGAAACTTTAAGGTCACCCAATTCAAAAGAGAAGTGACCGGCTCACCCCTAGCCGACGAACTTCAAAAATTAGATCCAAAAGAAATTTTGATACCCGAAACTTTAATGGCTGAACCTAAACCCTGGTTACCATCGAAAAATATTTTTCTTCATAGTTGGGAGGACTGGACATACTCCCATAGCGAGGCCCTTAGAAATCTCCTAAACCATTTTAAAACTCAGTCACTAGAAGGTTTTGGTTGTGAGACTATGAATACGGCCATCTCTGCTGCAGGCGCTCTAATACATTATCTCCATGAAACACAAAAATCAGCACTGGAGCATATTAACTCCATCACTCCCTTTTTCGTCCATGACTATATGGCATTGGATCAAACCACGGTAACCAGTCTAGAACTAATCCAATCAAGTGAAGGAACACGAAAAAATTCTCTTTTAAGTCTTCTGGACGAATCCTGCACACCCATGGGTGCAAGGCGAATTCGCGATTGGATCATTAAACCCTTGGTCGACAATGAAAAAATTAAAAGACGTCTTGATATCGTTTCTAAGTTTAAATCTCTTCCATTGAACAGACAGGAAACACGTGATTATTTAGTGAAAATTTTCGATCTAGAAAGATTACTAGGAAAAATCACATTATCTGTTTGCAATGCGAGAGACTTGGTTTCTCTTAAAAACTCTATAGAGACTTTCCCGAATCTTTTTAAAGCTTTAGAGAAACATGAATCCCCTCAACTTCTCGATTACTTAAAAAACTGGGATAACCTTGAAAGTTTATACGATCTTATTGAAAAAAATATCGTGGATGACCCACCCCTAGGTTTAAAAGAAGGAAATATATTCAAAGCTGGTTGTAATGAAGAGCTAGATCGACTCAAGGATATTTCTCGAAAGGGTAAAAGCTGGATTGCTTCACTTGAATCTGAGGAAAAAGAAAAAACCGGAATTTCCGTATTGAAAATCGGCTTTAATAAAATCTACGGTTACTATATCGAGATCACTAAAAAACATTCTGACCGTGTCCCAAAAGATTACATTAGGAAACAGTCTCTGGTAAATGCAGAAAGATTTATTAGCCCAAAGTTAAAGGAATATGAAGAAGAAATCACTCAGGCGGAAGAGAAAATTGTAGAGTTGGAGCAAAAATTATTTGAAAATATTAGATGTGAAATTTTATTAACTGGAACTCGAATTCAAAAGATGGCAGGGATTATAAGTGAAATTGATGCTTTGATATCCTTTGCGGAAGTCGCACATAGAAATAATTATTGCCACCCAGAAATTCTTGAGGACTCAAGTTTAAAAATTACTAATGGTCGGCATGCATTAATCGAGCAAATTGATCCCGCAAATCGGTTTATCCCCAATGATACATGTCTTGATAACCATGAACAGCAAATCATGGTTATCACAGGCCCCAATATGGCAGGTAAGTCCACCTATCTAAGACAAGTGGCGTTAATCTGCCTGATGGCGCAATTAGGCAGTTTTGTTCCAGCCGAAAGAGTCCAAATGGGGATTACCGACCGTATTTTCTCTCGTGTTGGCGCACAGGACCATTTATTAAAAGGGCAGTCAACGTTTATGGTCGAGATGAACGAAACAGCAAATATACTTAACAATGCCACACCTAAAAGTTTGATTATTCTCGATGAAATTGGCAGAGGTACGAGCACCTTTGATGGCATTAGTATCGCCTGGTCAATTGTGGAGTATTTACATGGAACCGAAAAAGAAGGAGGACCTAAAACATTATTTGCAACACATTACCATGAGCTGACCGATTTATCGCGAGTTCTATCGGGTGTAAAAAACTATAATATTCAAGTAAAAGAATGGAATGATGAAATCATCTTTTTAAGAAAAATCCTCCCAGGCGGAGTCGATAAAAGCTATGGTATACAAGTGGCACGATTAGCTGGTCTACCAAAACAAGTTCTAGATCGAGCCCATGAGATTCTATTCAATTTAGAGCAAAGCGAATTTGACGAAGTTGGGGTACCGAAGATTTCACGCACAGAGAATAAAGATAGGCTACCAAGTCGCGGCCAACTAGGATTATTTCCGGAACCCGAAAATCCTTTGATTCAGAAAATCAGCGAAATCGATCCAAACGAGATGTCTCCAAAACAGGCATTGGACACCCTTTTCTATCTTTCTAAAATCATGAAGGAAAATAGTAAATGAAAATCATGGTAACTGGCGGGGCTGGTTTTATAGGTTCACATATAGTTAATACGTATATTAATTCAGGGCATGATGTAGTTATCATCGATGATCTATCATCAGGAGAAATGAGGTTTGTAAATCCTAAAGCCAATTTTTACCAATTAAATATCCATTCACCCGACGTGAAGAAAATTCTTGAAAAAGAAAAAATTGCAGCCATCAATCACCATGCAGCTCAAATTTCCGTCTCAGAATCAGTTTCCGATCCACTATTTGACGCTAACTCCAATATTATTGGTACTTTACAACTTCTCCAAAATGCTGTATCGTTGAAAATTGAAAAATTTATATTTGCCTCGACCGGGGGTGCAATGTATGGTGAGCAAACTACCTTTCCGGCTAGTGAGGAGCATCCATGCCACCCTTTGAGTCCATACGGAATATCAAAACTATGCGCGGAACATTACATAAATTACTTTAGAACACAGCACGGTTTAAATACCACCGTACTTCGTTACAGCAATGTTTATGGTCCACATCAGAATCCACATGGAGAAGCCGGTGTGGTGGCAATTTTCTGCCAACGTTTAATGGAAGGTTTACCACCAGTAATTTGTGGTGATGGTGAGCAAACTCGAGACTTTATATCTGTCAAGGATGTAGCTCAAGCTAATATTATTGCATTAGAATCAAAATGCACGGGAACATTTAATGTTGGCACGGGAAAAGAAACTAGTGTTAATTTTTTAACTAAAGAATTATTAAAAGTTTCTGAAGTGACAACATCTGCTAAATACAGTCCTCCGAGAAACGGAGAACAAAGAAGAAGCTCAATCGACAGCAAAAAACTACTGGAAAGTTTTGGTTGGAAACCTTGCATTTCCTTGGAGGAAGGACTCTTTGAAACAATTAATTATTTCAAAAATAAAACTGATTAGTGCTGTTATCCTAATTTGGGCTTTTATTTTTGCTCCGATCCCTTCTGTATTTGCTGCCTCCCCTAATATTGTAAATATTGGTGTCGGGATAAAAGGAAAATATGTGGTAATGAATAGCCGACTTCTTGATGGTTTTACTGAAAAGATTATAGAGGCTATTGAAAGTGGAGTTCCCATGGGTTTTACCTTCGAGATTGAATTAAGAAAAGAAAATACCGCGTGGGTTGACAGTTTAATAAGTAAAAATACAGTTAGACATAAAATTCGATTTGATTCTTTAAAAAAAGCATATTATTTTTCAGAGTCAGGAAAAAATGTTCGCAGAAAGGTGATCACGCATAAAGCTTCAAGATACAAAAAACTAATGCTGACCTTAAAGGATATTCCCATAGCACCTGTTTTTCGTTTGGATCCAAGCGAAAAATACTATGTCCGGGTGAAAGCAGACCTGGAAACAGACCGCTTCTGGTTCCCATTTAATTATATTTTCTTTTTCGTTCCCTTTAGTGACCGCGAGACTTCTTGGGCGCAGACCTCCTCCTTGTCAATTAATCCTGGCTTAGAGGATAGAAGACAAACCGCGAAGTCCAGGACGAGAAAAGGAAAGGTTCCTAGAGATGTCATCCGATCCTTCAACCAGTAGCCCTCCCCCTTACAAACCCCCATCAGAAGAACAGTTAAGACAAAAACGTAAGCGAACAACCTACACCATATTTGGAGTAATAGTAGCACTCATCGTTTTAACCCTGATCGAGAGTTATTTTCTCCAGGCTGAAGCAAGCTCATCCATTACAAATAACATTCTGATTTTAGTTGTATTTAATATCATTATAATTCTTCTTTTTGTTCTTATTATTCTTATCACTCGGAATCTTGTAAAGGTTTACAACGAACGAAAAAGTAAAATTATTGGGTCAAAATTCCAAACCAAACTTGTTATGGCATTTTTAATCCTTGCCTTAGTACCAACCATCTTATTATTCATGGTTGCCAGTAAATTATTTACTTTTAGCATAGGAAGCTGGTTCAACCTGAGGACGGAACAAACTTTGCAGTATTCGATGGATATTGCACGGAATTATTATTCTGAATTTGAAAATAGAGCCGCTTCAAAAACAAAAAATATCGAACATTTTATAAAAAGTAGAGATCTATACCTGAAAGAAAATCGCCAGCAACTCCAAACTTTAATACAAAATAAAGTCGCGGAGTATAATCTCGCCGGAATAATCATTTATGATAATAATTTAAAGGAAATAGCATCAGAGACAGATCCCTCTTTACTCTCTCACTCCTCTAAAATTAACTATAGAAATTTGATCCAAAAAAGCATTGATGGAGAAAAAGTAACAGAGATTTATATGACACAAAAAGAAAGATTCATGGTGATTGCAGTTCCTCTTACACAAATAGTGAACAAGGAAGTTACTATTTGGGGTTACATTCTTACTTTAACTTCTGCAGATAAAAACTCATTAAGCCATGTCGAAACCATAAAAAAAATCTATGAGGATTATAAACAGCAAAGTTTCCTCAAAATTCCTGTAAGTGCGAATTACTACACTACCTTCCTACTAATATCATTATTGATATTATTTTCCGCAATCTGGCTTGGATTTTATATGGCTCGGGGGATTACTATTCCTATTCAACAATTGGCTGAAGGAACACGTCGCATCGCAGAGGGAGATTTAAATTTTAAAATTGGAGTCCGGGCTACTGATGAAATAGCTCTTCTTGTAAATTCTTTTAATACCATGACTGAAGAACTCAATGGTAGCAGAGTTAACATACAACAAGCCAATGAAACCCTAAAGAAAACTAATATCGAACTGGATCGCAGAAGAAATTATATAGAAACGATCCTGGAAAATATTGGGGCAGGGGTTATTTCTATAGATAAAAAAGGCCGAATCACAACATTTAACAAGGCCGCAGAAAGTATTCTCCAGTTACACAACGATAATATATTTGGTTTGAATTACAAGGAAGCGTTTGATTATTCCTACCACGAACCTATCAGGAACTTGATTCAAAAGATGAATACCCAGAACCAAAATTCTATTGAAGAACAAATTGATCTTCGTGTGGGAGATAACAATGTTACGCTTCTTTTTAATATTCAGGTCTTAGCGGGGATATCAAAAAAATATAGAGGTATGGTTATAGTATTTGAGGACCTAACACATTTATTCAAAGCCCAAAAAGTAGCAGCATGGAAGGAAGTTGCTCAAGGAATTGCGCACGAAATAAAAAATCCCCTAACCCCTATACAACTAAACACTCAAAGATTGAAGAAAAAGTACTACGAAAATCGTGAAGATTTTGCGCGGGTTTTTGATGAGAGCATAAATATCATTTCTCAGGAAGTCGAAAGCATGAAAGAACTTTTAAATGAATTTATAAGATTCTCTCGAATGCCTACTCCGAATCCAAAATTAACCTCTTTACACAAAATTATCGATGATATTCTTATTTCATATTCCGAACACGAAAAAAATATCCAAATAAAAAAGACTTTTGATCCCAATTTAGTAGAAATGTTTATTGATCCAGAACAAATTCGTCGTGTCCTTATAAACCTTTTTGAAAATGCTACTGACGCAATTGATGAAGGTGGAACTATTCAAATTTATACAAAAATTATTGCAGAAAGAAATTTAATTAGAATCGGGTTTTCTGATAATGGAGCGGGTATTTCATCTGCAGACCGAGAAAAGTTATTCTTACCCCATTTTACTACCAAAAAAAGAGGTACCGGACTGGGTCTGGCCATTGTCAATAGAATTATATTTGATCATAACGGGACCATTAAATTCCAAGACAACTATCCCAAAGGCACCTCCTTTATAATTGATCTTCCCTATTCACAAACCACCCTGGAAGTCAAAAATTCAATATCCAAAAATTATTTTGATATTTCTTAATTCAAAGCATTCCCTTTCATTCAACTGGCAAATATTTTACAATATGTTTAATTAATCTTTTTTTGAGCTACATCATGATCCGAAATTTTAATATTGAGTTGGAAGATAACTTATACCAAAAATTAAAGGAACTCTGTAAGGGTGAAGAAAGTACTATGCGAGAATACATCCTACAAACTTTAAAAGAAAAATTAAATCAGAATGACCTCAATAAGTTATCCAAAGAAAAAACTAGCCTCGAAAATTATTTAAATAAGGGGCAAGGGGGAAGCCGAAACTATGGTGTTAAGGGACAGGGTTGGTAATCTGAACATTTTTTCTTACTCCCTAACCCCAATTTACTTTAACATCAAACCTTATTGAGAATAAAATATGGCTACTAGATTTATTGATAACAATAACGGAACTATTTCTGATAACGAGTTGAATTTAATTTGGCGAAAAACAGATTCATTTCAAGACACGCAGAAATGGATGAACTGGTTTAAGGGGCAAGATTACGTAGAAATCGCTAACTTGGAGAGGCTAACTGGATATGATAGTTGGCGTTACCCCACACAAGAAGAAGCATGGTCGCTGTTTGATCTTAAATTTAAAAATACTGATAAATATGGGGATGAAATTTATCTTCCCTCTATTTTTGAACCAGGAAGTGCGGGCACAACCTGGACAAATGAAGAAAAAGATTCATCAGCTCTTGTTGTCCAATATGAGGATGGAATGAAAGTATGGCCGTCAAAATACGCTCATTTGAATATGGCTTATCGAATGGTCCGAGAACTAGATTAGGTATTAATTTAGGCTTTGAAATTCAGAACGCAAAGGATAAATTGTTCTTATTCCGGGTTTTCTGAGGCCATCGTAGTTAAACCCCGCTGGAATAACAAATCGAATCTTTGCTGGTTTCGTATTTAATCTTTTAAAATCAGTTGGGTGTACCCGTTGAGCCCCAAGCTCTAAAGTTAATGGTTTCCCAAACGGAAGACTTAAATTTCCTACTACGGTCTCTCCAAGGTTAATTTTAATTGAACCGGTATTCACTCCATTCCTGATGAAACTGCCTTCAGCCAAATGCACATTACTCCCTTCGCGAAAAATTCTCCAAGTATACCTAGTATCAAATCCTCTGGCCTTTGATGTCAATGATACAGGATCCAAAAATTGAATATGGGGCTGGCCTTTACTTTGATAAAAGTATATATTTCGCATTGACCATAATCCAAGCTGTTCTTCAAAGGATCGCCTCGCCGTCAAAGCGCATTGGCGGTTTTTCAAGAGCGTTTGTAATAAAACGCGCTTTTTACGTATAAGATATTTTCGAATTTTCAAGGCATTGGGTTCCACTAAATAACAGCTGGCTAGAGCAAACTTGGTATCCCGAGCTGAGTCGGGTGCATTTGCAATAATACTCTGCATTTGCTGTGTTAATTCTTTTTCTATTTTCGGCCGGTAATCTCTTGCGACCTCTTTGGTAATATCAATAATTTTGTCCCATTTTTTATTTTCGATTGCCTGGTCAAAATCAGAAATCACTTTTTCCATCATTCCTAATTTTTCTTCAGGGAAATACAATTTACCCCCAAATACTTTTTCCTTCAAAAATTGATACCTTTTGGGATGGCTGAATTGGAAATAGGGATAATTGATATAGGCTGCTACTGAATTGGCAAAATCTTCTTGAGGATTTTGCCTAGAATAGGTCGGTAATTGCCTTGACGAAACTGGAGCATAATGAATTTCTTCAGAATCGTTTAAAGGGATAAATAAATAGTCATCTCCTGGCTTGGAATCCAATGCTGGAAGATGAGTTAATTTAAATTTTGTAGTTAGCAGCCACTCATCGGAAAACGAGAGATAACCACTAAACATATCATAGATATGAGCCATTTCATGCTGAACTATGTTACTTAAAACTTTTTGGTCTTCATAAAATAATGAGGAATAAAACTCTATGCGTGGCTCCTGATTTCCCACCTCCACTTGGTAAGCCATCCTCGCATTTCTATATACAGTTTGAAAACTGGGAAAAGTTGCAGCTGGGATATCATCCACTGCCATTCCTTCTGGACCTCCGCGAAATTTGCTGAGGTGATAAAACCCTTTAACCCCATTAATTTTTAAAAATGTATCTGGAAGTTCAGAGAATGCTATGATCAGTTTTTTTATTTGCCAAGGTCTCCATTCGTGCTCCAGATCGATTAATTCATAACCAAACCGGGTCTTAAAATCAGCTTTAAGCTGATTGATTTCTTCTCTATAATTTCCAGGGTATTCATAAACAGGGCGCTTTGACTCCTCAGCCCAAGATAATCTAGTCACTAGAGAAACTGTAAAACCAACCATTAAAATCGCGATCACAAACCTTTTATACATATAAGGATTCCTCTCAAATATATTTCTACTCTACTTTATAGAGAATTCTATTTGGTCGATATTAAACTGTGGTTAAACGGCGATTAAATATTTTTAATTAGGGAAATAGTCACCCTAATTAATAATCTAAAAAAGGTTAACAAATCTGCTACTTTTTAGCTATAAATGGTTTAAATATAATAAATCCAATACTTAAGTTGCTGGTGGTGAGCGAAATTTTTTAGTAGAATGTTCACATATTCAATAATGAAATAAAACATCAAACACAAATTTCTATAAAAACCTAAAGAAGAGGATTTTTACATGGCAAAATTAGCTGGAAGTGATGCAAAAATGATTAAATTAAACCCAGAATGGTCCGTTGAAAATGCGGCGACCACTCCTATCGAACAAGAACTATCGATAGATGATTATAAGGGTAAAAGACTTATTATTACTTTACCGGGGGCTGGTGGTTTCTGTAATAAAGAATTTGATATGGTTAAAGACAACACTGATAAATTTAAAGCTGCCGGTGCCGATGAAGTTATTGTCGTTGTTGGAACAGATATTTTATCTAATGCAGGAAGAGGCTTGCCAAACCTACTTCAAGATATAAGTCAAGAGTTTGGAAATGCAAACAAACTGACCCTTGAAGGAGTAAAAAGCCGCTATTTGAATCGTGCGGTTATCGCTGTAGATGAAAATGGTGAAGAAGTGGCCAGGGAAAATGCAGAATTATTAGGCTGTAGAACTATAGGTTCTCTGTTGGATGTTGCTAAAAAAGCTTTTTCCTAGAATTGTTTGGTATTTAAACTTTCCCGACCAAAGGGTCAGGGAAGTTTAAATACCCCCTTCCCTATCTTTTTTTATCTTATTTTTTATCAAGAGAATTTAGAATAGATTTTAAATCCTTCTTTATATCTGCTTTCCATTTTTTAAAGCCTTCTCGGTCGAACGCAATATCCAACTGAGTTTCTTTTTTCTTATTTTGTTTCATTTTTTCCCTAGCACCCGCAACCGTAAACTTATCTGCATACAGTAATTGCTTGATCTCAAAAACCCGCTCCACATCCTTTTTTTGATATAAACGTTGGCCGGACTTATTTTTTTTGGGTTTAAGAGACTCTATTTCTTCCTCCCAATATCTAAGAACGTGTTGCTCAACTCCAGCAAGCTCAGCAACCTCGCCTATTTTAAAAAATAACTTATCAGGAATCAGAGGCGTTTTCATGTTTCTCCTGATTTGTAGAAGTTAGTAGTTGTTTGCTGGGTTTAAAAGTTAAAACAGTACGGGGTTTTATTCGTATTGTCTCCCCTGTCTTTGGATTTCGTGCATTGCGAGCATTTTTTCTTCTTAAAACAAAACTGGCGAACCTTGAAATACGAACATTTTCCCCTTTTGCTAGACGGGTCTTAATTTCTTCAAACAAAATATCTACAGCCTGAGCGGCTTCTTGCCGGGTAAACCCTACTTTTTCATAGACAAGATCAACAATATCCGCCTTGACAAGCGTACCATTCGAGTCTGCTTTGTTCAATATAATCACCTCAAAATGAAGATCTAAAAATAACTTATAATTAGTACAGGATCAATGTTTCTCTTCAAAGTTCTGATTCGCAGCATCAACAATTTTTTTAATAAGGTGATCAGGAACATCTTCATAGTGGTCGAACTCCATAACAAACATCCCTCTTCCACCGGTCAATGAGGTTAGATCAGCCGCATAATTCAAAACTTCTGCCATCGGAACAAGCGCGCGAATCGTTTGCACTTCTTCTGCCGGGTCAATTCCTTGAATTTTTCCACGTTTAGCATTCAAATCTCCCATAACATCTCCCACCTGATCGTTAGGAACAACGATTTCCATATTCATAACTGGCTCAATGAGTATGGGTTTGCAATCTGGTATGCCCTTTTTAAAACCTAGAGAACCTGCAATCTTAAAAGCCATTTCTGAAGAATCGACATTGTGGTATGAGCCATCATAAAGACTGATCTTTACGTCGACCATAGGGTAATGCGCAATAATTCCAGCTGCCATTGCTTCCTGGATTCCTTTTTCAACAGCTGGAATATAAGTTTTTGGGATTGCTCCACCCACAATCTTATTTTCAAAAATAAACCCCTCCCCTCTTTTCAATGGAGAAATTTCAATCCAAGTATCACCAAATTGGCCTTTTCCACCAGTTTGTTTCTTATATTTCCCCTGAACCTTAGTAGTCCCCTTTATGGCTTCACGGTAGGGAATTTGTGGCTCTTTCACGTCCACTTCAACTCCAAATCTGTCTTTCAATTTTTCAAGAGCAACATCAAAATGAACCTGCCCTAGGCCTGATATCAGTAATTCCCCAGTTTGTGAGTTCCTTTCTACTTTCAAGGTAGAGTCTTCCTCAGTGAGTCTTTGCAGGGCTTGACTAATTTTTTCTTCATCTCCCCGGGTCTTAGGAATAAGGGCCCTTGAAAAAACAGGTACGGGAAAAAGGATAGGCGGAAAAACAATCCTATCCTTAGAGTCTGAGAAAGTATCTCCAGTAACTGTTTGCTTGAGCTTTGCAACTGTACCAATTTCTCCTGCTGGAACCTCCGCAACAGGAACCTGCGACTTACCCTGCAACATATAGAGTTGCCCAAAACGTTCTGAGATCTCCTTCGTTGTATTGTATATGGAGGAGTCACTTTTAATAGAGCCAGAAAATGTTCTAAAGAGAGTTAATTTACCAGCATAGGGATCTGCAACGGTTTTAAAAACCAACGCAGAAGTAGTCTCACTGCTGTTTGCAGATCTGTCGACCTCAGAACCATCATCTACTTTTTTTGCTTTCACTGGAGCACGGTTTGCAGGAGAAGGAAGATACTTAACAACAGCCTGCAGTAAAAGATCGACTCCTATATTTTTTAAAGCAGAACCACACAAGACCGGTATCAATTCTCCATTCTGAATCCCCTCTTTAAATCCGCGGGAAAACTCTTCCTCAGACAACTCTCCATTTTCGAGGTATATTTCTATCAATTCATCATCAACTTCAGCCACAGCTTCCATCAACTCCGCATGACTAATTTCCATTTCGTCCGAAATACCGGCAGGAACATCCCCGGGCTGTCCTTTACCATTGCCTTCCTGATCATAGGAAAAAAATTTATTCTGAACTAGGTCAACAATCCCTGAAAATTTTTCTTTCTCCCCTTGAGGCAGGTGTATAAAAATAGGAGTTTTTTTAAACTTATTTTTAATAGCTTCTATCACTTGGCCTGTATTGGCTCGCTCGTGATCCATTTTATTCAAAAAGATGATTCGCGGGAGATCTAGTTCATCAGCCCATTTCCATATTTTTTCAGTATAAAATTGCACTCCTTCTGTAGCACTTATCACAAAGACTAATCCATCAATTACTCTTAAAGCCGCAGGGGTGTCTCCAATGAAGTTGTTACTCCCAGGAGTATCAAGAAGGTTAATCTTTGTAGAATTAAATTCGAGAAATGCTAAGGAAGAATTTATTGAATGCCCGCGCTTAATTTCAGCCGGATCATAATCCATTATCGAAGAGCTATCGCCAACTTTACCTAAACGTTCTGATACGCCCGCTAAATATAAAACTGACTCTGCTAAAGAAGTTTTACCTGATCCACCATGTCCAACAAAACATATATTTCGGATATCCTGAAGTTTGTATTGTTTCATATTTCCTCGTTTGGTAAATGTGCCAACCTTTGCATCAGGAATAAAAACACCACAAAAAATCTGAATCTAATCAATTTTATAACCTTAACCATTCCAAACTTCTAGGCAAAAGTCAAAGTTTTATGAGTTCGAGGAAATAAAAAAACTGATTAATTTTAGGGACTTAGGAAATTTTTCCGAGAAAGTGAATCCAAGAAATTTTAATCTATTGGCTTACATAATTAATTTAATTGAGTTTAAAGCAAATACTCCCAATTAAACCCTGATCTGGGAAAAGCCAGATTTCTTTACCCGGAAAAAATCTCCAAAAGTTAGGGGGTCTCTTTTTTTCCAGATAAAATCAAACGGATCGGAGTACCTATCAAACCAAATGATTTTCTAATACTATTTATTAAATACCGACGGTATGAAAAATGGATCCCTTCAGGAAAATTTAAATAGCATTTTATAGTAGGAGGTTTATTTTTAATCTGTGTGGCATAAAACATTTTTAAGAATTTTCCGCGGTAACTACTCATGGGGTTTCGTTGAATTGCCTTTTCAAAACAATCATTCAAAGAACCAGTCGAAATTTTCCTAGAATATTCTGCAAACACTTTTTCCACTTCTGGCAAAATTTTATCCAAACGCATCCCAGATTTTGCAGATACCGTTAAAATGGGAGCAAAATCTAAGAACTTGAGTTTGTGGTGAACCCTTTCCTTAAAATTTTCAAAAGTGATTTCTTTTTCCCGCATCAAATCCCATTTGTTTCCAATAACGAGACAACCCTTTCCTCTTTCCAAGGCATAGCCAGCAATCGTAGCATCCTGGTCTGTGACATGTTCC
>Ga0315316_10001225_pt1 | contig 17768 bp, 30 predicted proteins | sample M160m3416metaG_FD_203702 | JGI IMG/M metagenome (GOLD analysis project Ga0315316, IMG submission 203702) | Ammonia-oxidizing marine archaeal communities from Monterey Bay, California, United States - M1 60m 3416 | ecosystem: Environmental > Aquatic > Marine > Intertidal zone | place: USA... | reverse complement strand
GATTAAACTATTTAAAACTTATGTAAGAGAAAATAGAAACTTATGGAACGATAAGATTAAAAAAGAGATATACGATATTGCTGAGAAAATGGTAGAACTAGAAGAGATGTTTATTGATACATGTTTTGCTATGGGTGATATGGAAAACTTAAAACCAGATCAGGTTAAGACATATATAAGATACATTGCCGACAGGAGGTTAATAGCTATGGGCATGAAAGGTATATTTAAAGTAAAAAGAAATCCATTACTATGGGTGGAGGAGATGATTAATGCTCCTACTCATACAAACTTTTTTGAGAATAGATCTACAGACTATGCTCGTGGTGCTTTAAAAGGTGACTGGGGAGACGTCTGGAAGTGAAAGGAGACATTTACGGTAGAGGAGATGTTCAGTTAATGACTCGCAGAGCTAATGGCTTTGTGAATAAAAATACTGAACCAGGTAAATCATATAGATGGATGGACCCAGACACATTTGGCTGGTGGAGAATACAAAATGAAGCCTGTGGAGAAGAATGGATTTATCATAATTCTAAATATAATGATATGATATCATATGTATATAATGAAGACGGTTTTAGAAACGAAAAGAATCTAGACGAAATTACAGATGAGCCATATGGTGTTGTATTTGGTTCTAGTCAGATAGAAGGTATTGGAGTTCCTTTTGAATGGACATTAGCAAAGAAACTACAAGAGAAAACAGGACACCATGTATATAACATGGGAATGTCTGGCGTAGGCCAGCATGAAGTATTTACTAACTTTATGAATCTAGCATGTAATTATAATGCTCCTAAGTGGGTATTAATGTCAACCAGCAGACCACAGATTTGTATGGTGGAAGATCCTAATAAACCTGGATTTTTTATGAAGGTAGGACCTTGGGTTAGTTGGTTTAAAAAGTATATGGTAGGTGAAAGATCTGAAGCATTTTTAGATAATGTATTAAAATACTATGAGGGTAGGCTGGATATAGGCAAAGACTTACACGAGGATGAAACATACTTTACAATTATTGCACAGATGGCTAAAAAAATAGGAACCAAATTAGTGTTTTTAGAAATCGTAGACAGAGATAACCTGAAAGAGGTTCCAGGAATAACTCCTAAAGATATTGACTGGATTGAAAAAACTGAAGAAATGCCACATATTTTTCCACAAGATGAGACAGAGTTTATGATGAGATATATTCGTAAAGAAGAAAAGAAACTTCCTGTTGCTGAGAAAAATAGACTTGCTCGTGACTGTCATCATCAAGGCGAGTGGTGGAATGAAATAGCTGCTAATAGAATGATGGAGTTATTAAAATGAAAAGAATAATTGAATGTGTACATTGTGATGGAGTATGTAACATTGAACACGAACTAGAACATGACTTTTATAAAATACAACATTGTCCTTTCTGCGGAGAGGAGCTTGAATTAGAAGAGGAGTATCACATTGAAGACTTCGAAGACTCAGAAGAATACAAAGCTAACAATACATGATATTGGTGGCGAAGTAGTAAAAGATAACGAAACCTACTTACTAAAAGATAACAAACTACTAAACGGATTAGTGGTAAGTAGCACATTATTAAATCCGTTTAAACAAACAACAGGACACAACCATTCAGGACAAGAAGAAGTTTACTTTTTTGTCTCAGGTGAAGGGAGAATGTTATTAGATGATGAAGAGTTTGAAGTAAAGGCAGGAGATGTAGTACTTATACCTGATGGTGCTTTTCATAGAGTATATAATGACTCCGGGGAACCATTCTATTTTGTATGTGTCTTTGACGGAGGGCGAAACCATTAACTGGATACAAAAAATAGCATTATTAGGTTCAGCAATAGCCGGTTTCTTAATATTAATTTCACTATTACCAGAGTCAGATCCCTGTAAAGGTCCTAAAGACTATAGCAGGTTCTGCATAACATATGGAAGATAAGTTCACAGAAATATATCTAACTAATGGTTGGCAGTCAAAAGAATCTAGATCAGGGCATGGCTCTGAGTTAGGATCAACACAAGGTATCCGAGAACATCTACCTAAAATAATGAACGAGTATAAATTTGATACAATATTAGATATAGGTTGTGGAGATTGGAACTGGTTTAAAGAAATAGATATGTCTATGGACTATACAGGAGTGGACATTGTTAAGCCTATAATAGAACAAAACAATTTAAAGTATGGAAAAGATAAGATAAAGTTCTTACACATGGATGCAGTAAACGAACCTTATGGTTATTATGATTTAGTTATTGCCAGAGATATATTGTTTCACCTTTCATTCTCAGATATATTTAAATTTATTGCTAACCTACAAGAGTCAGGCACAAACTATTTTCTAACAACACATAGTGGAGATTGTGAAAATAAAGATATTGTTACAGGAGGCTGGAGAGAGATAAATTTATTTGCTGACCCTTTAAGGTTTCATAAACCTGTTTATGGTTTTTCGGATAACCACAACTCTAGAGAGATGTTTTTATTCCATATAAATACCTAGATGGCTAAAAGAAAAGCAAAAGAGAAGAAAAAACATAGAGTATATTGTACTTACTTCCCAGATGGTAGGTATTATATAGGTTACTCATGCAAGACAGATAAACAATTTGAGAAGTATTTTGGGAGTTCAACTATTGTAAAAGAATCAATAGATGAATTAAGAAAAGAGATTATAGCAGAATATGAAACAAGAGCACCTGCTAAGATGCAGGAGTTTCTATTACAATGGCAACAACGACACGACGATAGGTGTGTCAACGATATGCTACATGTTAGAATAAGATCTAGTTTCCTTAAAACTTTCGAACCTATCGAATGGAGGCCAAATGGTTAAACAAAGTAATTTATCATTTATTATAATGACTCTATTCTCTGCATTAGCAGTATCAGCAGTAGCTGCATACTTTTCTATTGTAGGACTAATGGCAATATTTTCTGCCCTACCTATGTCCATACTTGCAATGGGAATAGTATTAGAAATAGCAAAACTTGTAACAGCATCATGGGTATATCAGTATTGGGAACGAATACAGTTCATGATGAAGACATACATGATATTAGCAGTAGTCGTTCTATCCTTAATTACATCTATAGGTATATTTGGATTCCTAAGTAAAGCACACATGGACCAGGCAGCAACAGCAGGAGATGCTGGTGCACAAGTAACAAGACTAGAGAATCTAGTATTAAGAGAACAAAATAAGATAACAGCATTAGAAGATAGGATTACTAGAATTGACGATGGTGGTGTATTAGATATAACAGAGTCTATTCGTCAGCAGGAAGAGATTAGAGATACAGCATGGAATAGAATACAAGGCGACATAGACTACGCCGAGGAACAAATTGATAAGATTAGAGCCTCATTAGACACAGATTTGGCGATACAGCAGTCAAAGATAGACGGTTTAGACGCTATAGTAGCATCTTATACGACCCAAGGTACTACTGGAAACGCCTTTAGTCGTACAGATAATGTAGCAAAAGGACTAGAAGTAAGGGACGGACAAAAGTCTGAACGAGATGCTATAGATATTAAAATGAAAGAGTTACGAGATTATGCTGAACAACAAATAGCAGGCTATCGTAATCAAATATCACAATACCGAGCAGATACACAGGCAACAATAGATGGTGCCAATGATGAAATAAACAGTTTAAGAGATACAGAATCATCTGCACAAACAGGAAGAGATGTAGCAATAGATGATTTACAATCACAGATAGATGATGTGTATCTAACTATAGAAGATTATAATGAAGAACTATTTGAGAAACGAGGTATTGTCAGAGAGTTAGACAATGAAGTAGGACCAATTAAATATATAGCACAATTACTTTATGGCGAGAATGGTACAGCAGCGGTTGATTCTGCCGTACAAATTGTTATAATGCTACTTATATTTGTATTTGATCCTTTAGCTATTATACTTGTTATAGCAGCTAATTTAAGTTTCAAAGAGAGAAGAGGTGATAGGATTGTAGCTGTTGCATCTGTACCAGATATGGTAATGGATGTTGTGGAAGAAGAAGTTATAAAACCTGCAGAGAAACCAGATGAAGGTTCATGGGCTAGCAAATCGACAGCTCCTGTTCCAGACTTTAGTTTAGAAGATAAGGTAAGTATAACTGAAGATCTACATATAGATATAGAACTACCACCTGATGGCACAATGACACCTGAAATGCTGGCAACTGAAGATGAACCAGCAGTATTAGAGGAGTCCTGGGTTGCCGACAAATATGGAAGCGAGTCTGCTATGGACCCTAAGAAGGAAGTAGACTTACAATGGTTAATAGACAAAAAGAGGAATAACAATGCCTAATTTAGAAGAGAAAGATTTTCATCCAGATAGAAACAACGATGAATGGAGAGAAGCCACAACTGAACTATTGAAGACAGGTTATGGTAGGTTTACATTTCAAAAAGTAGACGGTTCTATCCGTATTATGAGATGTACACTTAAACCAGACCTTTTACCAGAAACTAACAAAGAGCTTAAAGCTACTGCTAGGCCTGGTATTGCCACATTGTTTGATGTGGAAGTAGGAGAGTGGAGATCATTAAGATATGAATCTGTTATGAACTTCATATACCTAGGTGATACTCCAGAAGATACAGTTCACGAGTCCACTTGGACACAAGTTTCTTAATCAATAGGACCAAAACGCTATAAAACACCTTGACCTTAGGTTACTAAGGTCTTATAATTACTAGTATGATTAATAAAGGAGTCCTTTTATGGCAAAGATTAAAAAACGAAGTCAATACCTATTGGCTGAACCGAACTGGGCTACACTTAGCCTAATTAAAGACGAGGAAGAAAGAGCAGAAGCTTTTAAGAAAACTCAATACTGGATACACCAGGAAATAGCACACAAAGAAACATACAAAGCGTTTCGAGAGTGGATTAAGAAACATTCAGGGTGGGATAAGAAAACACAAACATCTGTATTAGGTTGTCCTGACTGGCGATACATGACAATAGGTCAGTATGCTTTCTTTATGAACAAGACTGGTTGGATGCCTGAACAAACTAGAGGTTGGATTGAGACTAAACTTGAACAACTCGTTGAAAAAGGCAACGAAGCTATAGCTGAAAAGAAAGCAGCTAAGAAAGTCGTTGTACTGAAACCTAAAGTTATTAGACAAGAACTACCTATGTTCCTAGATGCTGTTGAACTATCAATACAAAATATGGCAGATGGTAAGAAGGGTTCAAGTGTAGAAGGTTTACTTAAATCTATAAAGATAAACAAGAATGAGGCATCAGAAGCTTATGAGGAGTTAAATAAGATTCTCGATGAGTTTAAGGAAGTACAACGAGTTCGTAAGATCAGAGGTAGAAGTGATTGGGACGAACAATTAGTCGAAGGTTATAGTCATATATCTAGGCCTGATACTAAAAAGCTCGTTGACTATTTAGAAGATGCCAACATGCAACTAATATCTATGAAAGAGACTAAGGTTGTTAGGCGTAGGAAACCACAAGATCCTCGTAAGATAGTAGCACGATTAAGACACTTACAAGCAGATAAGGACTTAAACATAGCATCTATAAACCCTGTAGACATTCTAGGTAGTAGTGAGGTGTGGGTATACGATGTTAAACGCAAGAGATTAGGGCTATATAAGTCTAAGGGTGATGGTGGACTAGGTGTTCATGGTACTTCTATTACAGGTTATGATGATAAACTTTCATATGAAAAGACTTTGCGTAAGCCTGGTGAGCAGTTACCTAATATAGTTAAGAAGTCTAAGAATGCTTTACACGAAGCAGTAGGTAAGATAAGAGGCAAACAAATGAAAGTTAAGACTCGTATCAATCCTAACATGATACTTTTAAAGGTGCAGTAATATGATAGTCATAGATTATAATCAGGTGGCGATTGGAGCCTTCATGGCTGAGATAAGAAACCGTTCTGATGTAGAAGTTAACGCGCCTTTACTTAGGCACATGATAGTAAATACTATTAGATCATATAACAAGCGACACAGAGAAGAGTTTGGTGAGCTAGTTATAGCATGTGATAATAGACATTACTGGCGAAGGAAGGAGTTTCCATACTACAAAGCTAGCAGGAAAGCTACAAGAGAAAACAGTGGTATGGATTGGAATAATATATTCGATACACTTAATATGGTTAGAGATGAACTAACAGAAGTCTTTCCCTATCCTGTTATTGATGTGGATGGTGCTGAGGCTGATGATGTTATAGGAACATTAGCAGAGTATAGTCAGACATCAGGTGAACCTGGTCCTCTATTTGAAGATGAGATAACACCTGAACCTTTCCTTATTGTATCTGGAGATCACGACTTTAAACAATTACAAAAGTGGTCTAATGTAAAACAATGGGCACCAGCACAGAAGAAGTGGGTTAAGATTACAGAGCCAGCAGAACAAGTATTGAGAGAACATATTATTACTGGCGACAAAGGAGACGGCATACCTAATATGCTATCACCTGACGATACCTTTGTTAGTGGTATCAGACAGCGTCCTATCCGTAAGAAGTTACTAGCAGAATGGAAACTTATGTCTCCAGAGGATTTTGTTACAGGTGAAACAGCACATGGATACAATCGTAATTCATTGCTAGTAGATCTAACCAAAACACCTCAAGACATAAAAGATAGTATTATACATAGTTATACATCACAAACAAATAAGGAAAAACAATCCTTATTAAACTATTTTGTGGAAAACAAAATGATGAGTATGATTGATGTAATAGACGAGTTTTAAAACAAGGAAATATAAATGAAGAAAATTTTATTATTGGTTGCTCTTATTGTAGCACCATTTTACGCAACAGCGCTTGATTATTCAGGCAATATAACAATAGGTTCTGATTACCTATGGAGAGGTACTAGTCAGAATGCAGATGCTGGAGCTATATCAGCAGGGGTAGAGTTAGAACATAACGGTTGGTATACAGGAGCATGGATATCAGAAGTAGATTACAGCGATAACTCAGAATATGAGTATGACTTTTATACAGGCTATTCTTATAGCATTAATGATGAGTTAAGTATTGATGTTGGATTAATTCAATACAACTTTAATGATGAACCACAAAACAAACTAGAAGAATGGTATGTAGGTGGAACATTTAGAGGTTTCTCAGCATATTATTGGGCAGACTTAGACGATAGTGATAACCATTTTGCAGAATATAGTTATGCTTTACCTGTTGAATTGGTATCCGTTACATTCTTTTGGCAAGATCCTGTAGACTTTTATGGTATAAATATAGGTAAGGACTTTGCTAATTATACAGTAGCATTAACATATGGCGAGGGAAGAGATGATGATATTGGTTCAGAAGCTGTTGTTAGTCTCGCCTACAATTTTTAAATATGGAGTAAAACATGGAAGCACCAACAAAGTTTAGACAAGTTAACGAGGCTTTTGATTGGGTATTTGAAGCACCAAAGAAAGAACAAGTCGAAAGACTTAAAACAGTAGCATCTAAAAATCAGACTATTGTTCCTTTTACAAGATGGGGAGTTGGAGCTGAGAAGATAGATTGGAATTTACCTGAGGGTATGCCTGAATCTACTAAAATTAAAACAGATATACCTGATGATATGGGTGAGTCTACTCTTACACTAGAGTTTAGACGAATTAAATCCTTTACAGATCCTACATCTAATATGGCAAACTTGCCTGATTGGAAGCGTGAGATGAATTGGATGTCTATTATCGAAGGAGTACATCACAAAGAAGCAGAGTTTTTAACAGCAGTTAAGGACCAACAACTTCTAAAACTATATCCAAAACTTGAAGCTATCCTAGAAGACTTAGGAATTACAGATTATGTGAAACCTAAGAAAACTAGGAAAAAGGCTGTCAAGAAGAGTGCCAAATAAATATTGGAAATACGAAAATTTAAAGAGCGTACATTTAGAACTCTCGACTCTTTGTAATTCCATATGCCCTTGGTGCCCACGGTACGATAACTTTAGTCCCAACCTTAATCCTAACATAGTCGAGGGAGCCTATAGTCTTGAACGATTCAAGAAACATTTCCCTGTAGAGTTTTTACAACAAATAAGAATGTGGACATTTGCTGGTGACTATGGCGACCCATGTACTGCACCAGATATAATTCTTATAATAGATTACATTAACGATTATACTAATCATTCTCCTACGATACAAATTAATACCAATGGTGGTATGAAGAACGAAAAGTTTTGGTATAACTTAGGCATGTCATTGAACGATAATAGTTATGTTATATTTTCTGTTGACGGATTAGAAGATACTAACCACATATACAGACGAAATGTTAAATGGCATAAGGTTATTAATGCTATGAAAACATTTAGTGGCACAGGAGCTAAAGGTATTTGGGAGTATCTTAAGTTCAGACACAATGAACATCAAGTAGACAATGCCAAAGAGATGGCTGACAGTTTTGGTTTTGAGATTAGATTTAAGAATCCTAATGGATTTGAGGGAGAACCAATGCCTGCTAGGGATAAGGACTACAACATAGAGTACGAGATATATCCTGCAAAAGGTGTACAAATTGCGCCTATAGCAACCAGTTCAAGGGAATTTGCGAACAGAATAGACACATTAAACTATGATGAGTATAAGGACAAAGTAGAAAGCTTTTATAAGGATAGAAGTACATGTATAACCTGCAGTGCTAATCATAGCTTTGGTGGTGGTTATGAGATTAGAATAAACCACGATGGCACAGTTTGGCCTTGTAGTTTCTTTGGACATTTAAGTAAGAAACATTTGAAAGGTAGAACGGTTTCCAAAGTACAGCAGTGGCAAGCTCAGGATATATTTAAAAACATAAATAATAACTTAGAAGAGTTTACACTAAAAGAAATATTAGATTCAGATCCTTTCCATGGTGTTTACAGTAAATGGGAAGGTAATAAAATTATGTTATGCTCTGATGTATGTGGCGAGAATAAAATGATGGAGAAGATATATGCGTAAGGCATTGATAACAGGTGGTACTAGTAAATTTGGAGCAGCACTTGTTAAGCAGTTAGAGAAAACTTACGAGGTAGAAATTATACCCAGAGAGGTTATATCAGGAGGCGAGCACAATATAAGCCTAATGGATTTAGATGCTTATTATAGTCCTAAACACGATTTATATGATTTAGTATTTTTTAATCATCACGCATTTCCAGAGAAATTTGATGTACAAACTTATCAACGAAATTGTCTCATCAACTTAAGAATACTAGAGTCTATTAACTTACACAAAGACAGTAAAGTCTTTTGGATGATTAGTTCTGGGATTCTTGTACGCCGGCCAACGGCTGAGATAAAAGATTTTATACAATGGGCACCATACTTTGCTATGAAAGGCATGAATGTACATATTATGAAATGGCTACATCACATGAAAACATATGATGGCCCACCAATAGAGCATCCAGAGCCTCCTAAACCTATTGCTAATTATTATGCCATTGATCCTGGACATATGGAAGACGGACATTGGGACACACCAGCTCAAAGAGTAAGTATTTTAATTGAACGAGACGATCTTATTGGTGGGAGAGTTTACACATTGAGAGGCCAGTTATCGGAAATCTAATAGAACTATGTTATCCATTGCCTGTGGAAGAACTATTACAAGAGGCAGCTAGGATAAAAGACAAATCCAAACCTTATACAGACTCCAGGTATCCTGATTACGCTCTGGAGACATGGAAAATACTTAAACATGACAGCCCATTGTTAGATAAAATAATGGAAGACTTTGGTGTTAAAGGTTCACCTAGATATTATTGGCAAGACGCTAACTCAACATTGCCTATGCACACAGACAATGGCACAACATGTTCTATTAACTTTGTATTAACTCCTAACCCTGCACCTGTTACTATTGAGGAAGAGGATTATGTTTATACACAATGCTTACTCAATACAACTAAATTGCATGGTGTTAAGACTAATGATGAGGATAGAATATTATTAAAGATTAGTATATTTGATGAAAGCTTTGAGGACTTAGCGAAACGCTTACCTTATATTAAGGATTCAGTATCTGGTTTATAAGGATCGTAGAACCTGCCCCATTGATATCCTTCAGGTAATGGTTCACTAACAGGAATTGTAGTTGATTTACCTTCAGGTGAGACACACCATCGTCTTTTCTCTTTAAAGTTAGAAGCATAAGACATTTTTATACGAGTATCTTTGCTATGTTGTTTACCATACATAGGATTATTCTCACCGCCTCTAGTATTAGTCATAGTCTTAGATACTTTTTCTCTAAACTCTGCACTCCTACCATTCTTTACTGCTGGATGATTCTTACCTAACTTTGCTTGTCTTATTCTTTCTAAGCCTTCAGGTGTGTGATGCTTAGTTCTTTCTCTAGCTGAATCGTTAGCAATCCGTAATCCTAGATGCAGTGCATGCTCTCTTATTTGTTCAATAGTAGAGAACCTTCTTATCAACTCACGAGGTTTAGGAACATCTTGTACATGATTGTTATCGACGATATATAATTCGTCTTTGTGATTAAATAGAAAGAATAACGAAGCTTTGGACATTAGGATATTATTCTACTTAATAGGTTTGTAAAACTTTTACCTTTCTCGAATATGTTTCTGTAGTATGGTGTACCGTCTTTCAAGTATTCTCCTCTCTTGACTCTTATGTCTAGGAATACTTCTTCTTTACCATCTATTATTGTGCATATACTCATCTTGGGTAAGTCGCCACTTTTCTCTAACTTTGAACTGAATGTGATATTCTTCATTTTGTTGGCTAGTTTATTTGTATCATATTGTATTGCTCTTCCTTTATCATCTAGTTGAACTAGATATACAGGGTTTTCATTTCTAGTCATATGAAAGTTTACAGCCTTAAAGAAGTTTCCTATCTTGTCAGTACTTAATGACTTTGCCACAAGTGGAGCCATTTGACTATAGGAGAAGTTAAGAGCATCTCTCATATCATGTTCATGGTTCTCACTCCCGATGTGAGATAGATATTTCTTTTCAGTAAATGGTAAGTCAATGTCAAAGAACTCGTCCCACAACTTTTTCTGTACCTCATAACTTACACCACCATATTGTCCAAACTGTTTTACCGCTCCAACCTTTAGTGATATATTTAAATCTAATGGAACTTGTTTACCCTCGTGATCGTTGGCAATAACTCTAACATCTACCTTTGTACCTGTTTGGTCTGACTCTCCATCTGCTAGTATCTGTATTCTGTTATGTAAGTTATTATTATAGAACATATCAGCATATTCAGATACCTTTGTGCTATTAGCATAAATTACAGCAGCTGCTGTATATTTACTCCATGCCTGCCACAATGTATCATCTTTAACAGCGTCATAATTATTTTTAGACAAGCCCCAATGTAACCACACAAAGTCTTTTCTAACATTAGGATTCTTGTTGGCGCTCATCTCTGCCTTTGAACCCATATGTTTATCTCTTGGTAGACTTCTAATTAAACTATGTACATCAGACTCTGTGACTCTTTTGGATTTAGATTTAAACCTACAAAAGATAGCACCGGCAAATATTATCTCTGCTACATTACCTTTATTAAAGGTTTTCCTACCATCATCTTTGTAATCGTCTGTCTTTGCTAAATTTGTAATTCCATACACATTCCCATCTTTATCGAGAAATTTATATGAACCTGTTAGTTTATTTGTTAGTGTACCGAGAGGCATTGACTTAATTGGAGTGGTTCTATCGTTAACTAAAATGTCAGTAAGTACAACTTTACCACCATTTACTAGCTCGTGTGCCTCACCTTTCTTACATTTGCTAAGGAATACGCCTACTCGCTGTGAGCCTATTTTGGGTATTTTCCATGTTAAGTAGTTCATTTATATCTCCTATTTGTTACATAATGCACTATTAGGGTACCATATGTCAACCTATTGTTTCTATTATTTATAAATAAGAATAGGACTTATATAAAAGGAGATATCATGAGTAAGTTTAATAAATTACTAGATGCTAAATTTGAACCGCCTAAAAGGTGGACATTAGACTCTAGTTTAATCTTTGATAGTGATAAACTGTCCGAGAGCGATAGCGCTATACTAAAACAGATAGGCGCTAAAGTAACTAAAGCAGGCAAAATTACAGCGAAGAAAGGTTTCAAGACAGACCTAGCTTCAGTACCTAGAATTGCCTGGAACATTATTGCACCGTTTGATATTGCTAGATCAGCAGTTATACACGATGCATTATATTCTGCTATTAGAGAATACAGAGAAGCCAACGGCTATCATGTAGGATCAGGTGGCTCTAATGAAACACAAGAATCAAAAGATGTTTCAGCTAAAGCTAAGAAAATATCAGATAAAGTATTTCTTGAGGCAATGTTGGAATCAACACCACCTATTGCTACATGGAAAGCATACGCTTCATACTATTCAGTCGTACTGTTTGGTAGATGGAGTATAATCCCAAGGGAAACCGATTAATCAATATAAGGAGAATATTATGGCGACACATGACGCAATCGTAGAAGCCTTTAACACTTACCTTGCAGAGTCAGAGAACTTTGAAACAAAAGGTGTTAAAGCATCAGCAGCTAGAGCGAGGAAAGCTCTTATGGAAATAACCAAAGCCGCTAAAACCCGTCGTGGAGAAATCCAAGACAAGAAAAATAATCTATAGGAGGCAATTATGCTAGATATTATTAAAGCTCGTTTAGGCGAGAGAACATCATGGGATGGAGTAACCATCATTGGGGTTTCATTATTAGTTATCGTGGCAGCACCCATAGTTAAATTATTGGCTTGGCCAGCATTGGCTTATGGCATCTGGACATTGGTTAAATCAGAAGACTAATCCAGCCGGTTCTGGTCCTATATCAATAGGACCAAAACCACATTTTCCCCTTGACATATACTTCCTAAGAGTGCATAATAGTACATACAAACTAAAGAAGTGAGGTAATATGTCAGAATATGATTATAGAGTAGACCAGCAGAGACTTAAACTAGCTGCTGAGGAATGGGCTAAAGGTGTTAAAGCACTACATGCACATTCACTAAGTTCAATGTGGTACGACAATAGACCACAAGATACTGAAGGTGGCAGAATTGTTACTGATTGTGAATACAATGACGGAACAATTCGTAGAACTTTAGATAACGGTGAAGTAGTCATCTTGGGTATTGAATTGAGAGGTGAGGACTTAGTAGATGCATATCAAAAACATGGACGCTAAAGAAATAAGAGAAATAGCAGAAGCTATTCGTAGAATGGATGCTAAACAACTTGCAGTTTTTGTAGAAGCGCTATGTGAAGACAACATGGGCAGTAAATTACAAACAGCCCTATCCTTTGAAAACCTAGACAAACAATTTCGTTCAGGAGTTTAACATGCACCCATGTAATCTTATTGAGATTGCAGGAGGCCATAAGAAACAGAGGGACAGAGTTCTCGATGTTATGGTTTTTTGTATTGATGAGATGATGCCTCGCCATCGCTCACTTGATATTATGGTACATCTAGGCAACTATGAGAAAACCCAGGCGGTACTAGGACAATGTTTACATGTAGGAGGCAACGAGTTTCAAATAGATCTAGACAGTAAGCAAGATCTATACAATCTAATTCTAACTACATGCCACGAAATGGTACATGTAAATCAGTACTCCAGAAAACAATTAAAAGAAGATTTCCCTAGAACATTATGGTTTGGTAAATCTTACACAGACCAACGATGTTTACCATGGGAGTTAGACGCTTGGAAACAACAGAAACCGCTCTGCCACAAATACATAAAAGAGCATACAAACTATACAATTAAGGACATAAAAGTGCTTGACAAAAGGTGCTAAAGAGTGCATAATATGGATATGATAAAGAAAAATAAAGTAATATTAACTGACTGTGATGGCGTATGCCTTGATTGGGAATACGGATTCCATACTTGGATGGAGACACATGGTCATACATTGAAACAGAAAGATCTGTATAGTGTTGCCAAGCAATACGAACTAACAGACGAACAAGCTAAGAGGCAAGTAGAGATATTTAATAGTTCAGCCAGTATGGGCTTTTTACCACCACTTAGAGACGCACAGTATTATATAAAACTGTTAGCAGAAAAATTAGGCTACAGGTTTGTAGCAGTAACCAGCTTATCCAACGATGTAAGCGCACAGAAACTTAGGACATGTAATCTTAAGAAACTATTTGGTAACGATACATTTATAGAATACCATTACTTAGGTTGTGGTGACGACAAAGACGAGATACTCTTAGAGCTTGCTAATAAATATGAAGGTAGCATCTGGGTAGAGGATAAATATATTAATGCCGAGGTAGGTGCTAGAGCAGGTTTTGATGCGCTACTCATGGAGCATGGGCACAATATGAGTTATGAAGGTAACTGTAAGATTGTAAAAAATTGGGAAGAAATATACAACTATGTCGAAGGTAGATCCTAAAGTAAGTAAACAGGAGTTAGAAAACTCCAAAAGAATATTTAAGTCAGCGACACCTAAATATACTCTTGACTGGTATATCAAGTGGGTAGCATCAGCATTTGTGCTAAGTGCTATGTCAATTAGAGGTGTTGAAGGTCTTCAGTTTACAGATTTAGTTCTGTCTATCATAGGTGTATTTTTGTGGTTACTAGTCAGCATACTATGGAAGGATAGAGCATTAGTTCTACTCAACGGTGTAGGATTATTATTTCTAATTAGATCAGTTGCAGAGAGGTTATTTTAATGGGTATGATGAATATGGGTGGCTCCCTACGCTACGATATGCACGGTAGGAAAAGAAAGAACTACAAAAAGAATAATCCTACGAAAAGAATTAACACAACCAAGGCAGGAATACCTGCAGTCACTAGGCCTGTAACTAATGAAACATTAGAACAGCACAAAGAACATATAAGAAAATATCCTTCTATGCCTATGGGTAAGAGTAAGGCTGACGGCAAAGGCACAAAGAATATGTCATGGGATAAGGAAAGACAAGAAATCAGTAAAGGCTATACAGTTGCACCAGCCTACAACAAAGGTGCATACCAAGTTATCGGTAAGAATAACATCAAGGACATTGGTAAATGATAAAACATCTTAAAGATGTCAAAGCAGGGTACTTTAAGCATTTCCTGTATGCTACATATTTTAATTTAATAGCGCTAATGATATTCATTACAGGTACAATACATGCGTTCTTCCCTTGGTGGTTTGCAGACACACCATATAAACTAGCAAAACTAATTGTCAAAGAGGCAGAAACAGTATTCAATATAGGAGTTAGCGATGACTGAGATAGAGTGGATTATTATAATGGTATGTGGCTTTGGATTAGGATACACATCATACCGTATCGGATTCAAAGAAGGAACAAGCAAGATGATAGATTTTTGTAAGTCAAAAAGAAACAAACAAGGGCTAACTTGTATGCACTTCTTTGGAGAAAATATAGAATTTATCGATGCTTTAGAATATAATAAGGCAATGCTAGATGGTATTGCAAAAGCATTAGATGATGAACAAAGCTCCTGAACGATATACTGATACAGAAGTATTAGCAACATATCTGGAGACTAAGAGTCTAACGATATATTGTCAGGGTCCTGTTGGTATCAAACCATTTGTTCCTTTCTTTGAGAACTTAGGTACATCAGCAACGACAGCATTTATAAAACCTAATCACTGGCGTGGAATAACAGAAGAATATTTAGAACAAACTCATGTGCTAATAATACGACATCCAATGGAGGCACATTTACACGCAAGCTGGCTCCATGGCATGAGTCTACACGAGTCAAGTAGGAAGAGAGATAATATGTTTTACAATACACATCTCAGGCCATGCCTACAAGAGGTGGCTCAAGCAGAATTTGATTTTTATATTCCGTTCGAGGAGCTACCACCATATCTTTTACACCAGTACCAAATCCCCCACCCACCGCCTATGGTTCCCTCGGTATTATTTGATATCAGAGAGGAGATTGAGGCTTATAAATACATTTTGGAGAACAAAATAAAAATGTCAATACCTCAATGGAGAGAAATATTATTGAACGGTCAACTTAGGGAGATTTAATGAGCCTTGGTCATGGTATTATATTAGGTGGAATGCAGGAACGAGAGGATAACGGCGATCGTCGTATCCATCTAGAATCACAAAAAGAAGAAGATAAACCAGCAGCTTGGATCGGAATTAAGCGAGCTCCTGGTGCACATCGTATTGCCTCTCATTTACGAGAGATAGGCTATGACATAGAAGTTATAGACTATTGGCAAGCGTGGACAGAAGAGGAACTTAAACAACTGCTACATCAGAGATTAAGAGACGACTCTTTCTTTGTAGGTATATCAGCAGTATTTCCTAATGGCGGTGCAGGAACAAACGACCAAATGCACGCTATGAAAATGTATCAGATCCAAAGAGCTTTGAAGAAAGAGTTTGGACACAGAGTAGATTTTATAGGCGGTGCACAAAACATATCAGCTATCATAGGCTACGATCTAGATTATTACTTTGCCGGCTTTGCCGAACACGCAATGACAGAATATATGAAGATGAAACGGGGTTTAGATCATGAGCTGGTTGTGCGTGATAGGTTCTATTATCATGCTAATAGGAAGGTTATTGAATGCAAACACGATCATCCAGCGTTCCCCCACCCAAAGGCTAGGCAAAGGTATGAGGATAGAGACTTTATAAGATCTGATGAAGTATTATCAATTGAACTATCCAGAGGTTGCAGATTCCAATGTAAGTTCTGTTCATTCTCTGTACTAGGAGTCAAAGGCGATTATACAAGAGACGCTGATGATGTATACGAAGAGCTGTTGGAGAACTATGAGAAATGGGGCGTGAGTGTTTACACTATTACAGACGAAACAATTAACGACTACACAGAGAAGCTAGAGAAATTTGCTAATGTAGTTAAACGATTACCATTTAAACCACACTTCCAAGGATTTTTACGAGGCGATATATTAGCTACCAAACCAGAACAATGGCCACATCTATGGGACATGGGTTTATGGTCTCACTTCTATGGTATCGAGACATATAATAAACAAGCAGGCAAATATGTGGGCAAAGGCATGGACCCAGACAAACTGAAGGCAGGATTAATAAAATGTCGTGAGTGGTTCCAGCATCCTGATAGAGGATTATATAAGGCAACTATTGCTATGATTATTGGTTTGCCAGGAGAAACAAGAGAATCTTTTATTGAAGGATTTAATTGGTCGTTAGAAAACATGCCTAATCAGTCAATACTATTTAGCCCTTTAACAATATCACAGAATGAAAATTTAAATATGATGACTAATCCTAGTATATTTGATAAGACTGCTATTCAGTCAGGCGTATTTAGAGAGGCTACTGAGGAATCAATGGGCGTAAATTATGACGAGATTCCAGAGTCTATGCAGAACATCGTTAAGTTCTATTTAAACGCAGACGGTATTAAGTCATGGGAACATGACACAATGAACTCCTGGGAGGCCTGGAAACTATTTGCAGAACTAGCACCAGCGCTTATTAAACTAGGTAGATCCGTTGGTCCTGGTATATTTTATTACCACCGATATCTCACTGGTGGCATGAACACGATTGAAGACATGACAAAAACATTTCCCGATGGTAGCGGAGCAACAGGATCTCAGATAGAGCCTTATGGGCTACCACATTTACAAAAACATCTGGAAATTATCAAAGAGTACAAACGCAAAAAACTAGCACTAGGAGCAGGATAATGCTAATTCTATATACCAGTGGTTCAACAGGACCAGCCAAGA
>Ga0315316_10001221_pt1 | contig 17789 bp, 19 predicted proteins | sample M160m3416metaG_FD_203702 | JGI IMG/M metagenome (GOLD analysis project Ga0315316, IMG submission 203702) | Ammonia-oxidizing marine archaeal communities from Monterey Bay, California, United States - M1 60m 3416 | ecosystem: Environmental > Aquatic > Marine > Intertidal zone | place: USA... | reverse complement strand
ATTTTGAGAATAAAAGCAGAGATTTTAATAAGAAAAAAATATTTATAGCTCTTTGTGACTTTTAGTCATCCCTTTATCTATTATTAAATTTTATATAATAAAGGTTATGTATTTTTGGTTTGTTTTTATTACCTATGCTTCAGCTTTTTTTTTAATTTTTGGACTATTATTTTTATCATATTTAAAATTAAAAAATCTTAAATAATTATGAGCTTAAGAATTCAAAGATTAATATTAATATTAATCACATTGGTAATATTAAGTGTTGCGCTATTACTAATACTTTTCAATACAAAACAGAATATTGTTTTTTTTTATACACCCACTGAATTAATTGAAAATAAAATAACTTCGGGAGTCAAAGTTAGAATTGGGGGATATGTAAAAAAGTCTTCAATTAAAAAAAAATCTATTAACTCATATGAGTTTAAAATTACTGATAATAATAATGATCTACTGATATTTTATGAGGGTATATTGCCAGACTTGTTTAGAGAAGGTCAGGGTACTGTAATTGAAGGCTTAATGAATGATCAAAATACTTTTAACGCTTCAAAAGTTTATGCAAAGCATGATGAAAACTATATGCCTGTATCAATAAAAAAAGAGCTAGAAAAAAACAATCAATGGAAAAAAGAATATAAATGATTTCATTAATAGGTTTTTCTTCTTTGTGTTTATCTGCTTTTTTTTCTATATTATTTTTAATTCCCAATTCAATTTTTAAAATAAATATTAAATTTTTTTTATTATTTTTTAGATTTTCAACAATATTAATTTGTATCTCATTTTGTTCATTAATAACAGCGTATGTTACTTCTGATTTTTCAAATTTTAATGTTTTTCAAAACTCTCATTCAGACAAACCTTTGATTTACAAAATTTCAGGTGCATGGGGTAATCATGAGGGTTCTATTTTGTTATGGCTTTGCATGATTTCAATTTATGGTTTTGTATATTCTTTAATGAGTAAATCGCTTTATGATTTTAAAATTAATGTATTAAAAATTCAAAGCTCGATTTTTTTAATTTTTGCTTTTTTTATTATTTTTACTTCAAATCCTTTTTTAGTTAATTCTATAGAGGTCAATGAGGGTCTTGGATTAAATCCTATTTTACAAGATCCTGCTTTAGCAATTCATCCCCCAATGCTTTATTTGGGATATGTAGGCTTTTCATTAGTATTTAGTTTAGGAATTGCAAGTTTATTGACAAAAAACGATGATAAAAATTGGATAATTGAAACAAAAAGATGGTCAATAATAAGTTGGACCTTCCTCACTGCTGGGATAGCTCTTGGATCTTACTGGGCTTATTATGAGCTAGGATGGGGAGGATGGTGGTTTTGGGATCCTGTAGAAAATATTTCATTAATGCCTTGGATAGTTGGTTTAGCATTAGTACATTCATTAATAATGATAAGAGGTGAACAAGCCATTGAAAGATGGATTATTTTTTTATCAATACTTTGTTTTTCTTTAAGTGTTTTAGGCACATTTTTGGTTAGATCAGGAATTTTGACTAGTGTACATTCTTTTGCTTCCGATGCCTCAAGGGGTCTTTTTATTTTACTAATTTTCTTTTTAACTACAGGTTTTGGCTTATTAGTATTTTTAGTTAAGTCGCCAATAAAAAAAAATCATTTAAATTTACTATTAATAAACAAAACTTCAGCTTTAATTATTAATAATATTCTTATGGTAATAGCTATGCTTACAATACTTTTAGGAACCATTTACCCAATAATTATTGAAGTACTAACAAATACTCGAATTTCAGTAGGTGGGCCGTACTTTAACTCAACAGTGCTACCAGTTCTTTTACCTGGTTTCTTGTTAATGAGTATTGCTCCTGCACTTTCCTGGCAATCAAATAAAATAAAAAAATTCAGAGTTTATGTTGTGTTTTTTTTAATTCTAAGTTTCTTTGCATTTATTCATTCCTACTTTACCGTTTTTAATACTTGGGGGTTTTTAGGTTTAATCTTAGGTTCGTGGATAATTTTAGCTTCCATTATATCTATTGTGCTAAGGTTTAAACTTTTAATCTCGTTGAGTTACATAAAATCAATAAATAGTTTCATTGCACATATTGGCGTAGGTCTTATGATATTAGGAATTACTTTTTCTAGTATTTATCAAAAGGAATACAATTTTAATATTTCAGTAGAAGAAGAGATAAATATTAATGATAATGTTTTAAAACTTGAAAATATACAAGTGATAGAAAAAGAAAATTATCAGTCATTGAAAGTTCTCTTCAGCCTAAGGAAGAAGGGTGAGTTAATTGATTACATTTTACCAGGAAAAAACTACTATCCTGTATCAAAGATGATTACTACTGAAGCAGGAATATATCATGATTGGTTAAAGGATATTTATATAATACTTGGTAACGAAGAAAATAATACTTGGAACATAAAGATATATTTAAACCCTCTAGTAAGTTTCATCTGGATTGGTGTATGTATAATGATATTTTCTGGGTTTATTGCTATTTTTAAAAAATGAGAAAGATAATTAAATTTGTTCCTTTAGTTTTATTAATTGTTGTTTGTGTTTTTTTTCTTTTATTTATAATATTTGAAAAAGATCCAAGTAATCCCCCTAGCGCATTACTAAATAAAGAAATGCCAAAATTTTCAACTCCTAGTTTATATAATAAAAATATTAAATTATCATCTGATAACCTTAAAAAAAATGTCAATTTATCAGTAAATACCAATGTATTCACTGTAGAAGATAATATTGAAAAATATACACTTATAAACTTTTTTGCATCTTGGTGTATACCATGTAGGGCCGAGCATAAATTATTTTTTGAAATTAAAGAAGATTTTCCAAATGTGTTTCTATTAGGGATAGCTCATAAAGACAGCCCGGCAGATTCAAAAAAATATTTAATTGAAGAAGGAAATCCATATTCTTTTGTTGGTCTTGATCAAAATGGAAAAATTGCTCTTGAATTTGGAGTTTTTGGCTTACCTGAGACTTTTATCATTAACAATGATGGTAAAATAATATTTAAACATATGGGCCTACTAACAAAAAAAATTATAGATGATGAAATTTCAGTACTTTTTTAAATATATTTTTTATTTTTGTTTTATACTTTCTTCTAATTCTGCACTGTCAATTGATAACTTAGATTATAAAGTAAAAGAATTGACACTAGAGTTAAGATGTATGACATGTCAAAATCAAAGCATCTACGACTCAAACTCTGATTTTGCACAAGATATAAAAATTCTAGTTGAAGATAAATTTAAAGAAGGTCTCAGTGAAAAAGAAATCAAGGTTTTTTTAACTAAAAGATACGGGGAATATATTTTATTTAAGCCCTATTTTAATATAAAAAATCTACTTTTGTGGCTTTTTCCTTTTATATTATTATTGTTTTCATTAGGTTTTTTTATAAAAAACTTAAAAAAAAATTAAACAAAATTAGTATTTGATTTGTTTTTTTTGATTTAGGCTATAGAACTTCCTTATAAATATATTAAATTACTTTCTAAAAGTAATACACAGGGAGGAATTATGAAAAAAATTTTATTAATCTTATTTTCTTTAAGCTTATTGAGTTTAACAACTTTAAGCAATGCAAAATCTATTAGAATTGGTACGGAGGGTGCTTATCCGCCGTGGAATAATTTAAATTCTGCAGGAGAGCTTGAGGGTGCTGAAATTGACTTTGGTAATGAAGCATGTGCAAGAATGGGTGTAGAATGTGAATGGGTAACACAAGACTGGGATGGAATTATACCAGCTTTACTTCAAGGCAAATATGACATTATTATTGCTGGTATGTCTATTACTGAAGAGAGAAAAGAAAAGGTAAACTTTACAAACGGATACATGACTGATGGTGCACGTTTTGCTGTATTAAAAGGAAGTGGTCTCGAAGGTTTATCTGTTGCTAAATTCACCGGAGGAGTTAACAAAGTTAACTTAAATAATGCAGGAGGAAAAGAACAAGCAGCTATTGGTCAATTGATTGCTGCAATGAACGGAACGACTGTTTGTGTTCAATCCTCAACAATTCACCAGAACTTTCTAGAAAAACATATGTCTGGCGCTGTAAAAGTTAAATTGTATCAAAGTGTTGATGATCACAATTTAGACTTAGCAGCAGGAAGATGTGATGCTATTCTGGCTGATGTTGGGTCTATAATTGATTTTATGGAATCTGATGGAGGTGTTGATGTAGCTTTCACTGGTCCAACATTTTCAGGTGGCGTTTTTGGTGATGGCGTTGGAGGTGCAGTAAGAAAAGAAGATAATGACATTGTAGAAATGTGGAATAAGGCAATAGCTGAAATGTCAGCTGATGGCACAACTGCAGAAATTACAAAAAAATGGTTTGGTAGAGATATTTCCATGTAAAAACTACTTTACTTACTTTTTTAAAATAAGGCGGCTTTAGCCGCCTTTTTTTATTTATTTATAAAGTTATTATTGAGAATATTTTTGTATACAATAATAACCATTAAATGAATTCTCTTTTGGGTTTAATAATACAAATAATTAACTTATATCAATTTATTATACTAATTTATATTATTGCAACATGGCTGCTTAATTTTAATATAATTAATTCATCTAATCGTTTTGTATTCACTGTTATGGAAACCATTTATCGTCTATGTGAGCCAAGTTTAAACTTAGTGAGAAAATTTATACCAAACTTTGGAACTATAGATATATCGCCCATAATTTTATATTTGGGTTTATGGTTTATTAAAAGTTTATTAATTGAATATTGGCCGAGGTAAAATGACAAAATTGATTAATGGAAAAGAAATTGCTCAAAATCTAAGAAATGAGCTTAAAAAAGAAATAGAAAATTTAAGAGCTAAAACAGGAAAAATTCCTGGCCTAGCAGTTGTTCAAATAGGTAGCGTTGCTGCAAGCAGTGTCTATGTTAAGGCAAAGACAAAAAGTGCAAAAGAAGTTGGTATTGAGGTAATTGATCATCATCTTGAAGAAGAAACTACAGAAGAAGAATTATTACAAATAGTTATTAAACTAAATAATCAAGAAAATGTAAATGGTATATTAGTCCAACTTCCTCTTCCTAGCCATATTAATGAACAAATTATTTTAGATTCAATTCATCCCGAGAAAGATGCTGATGGTTTTCATCCTTTAAATGTAGGGAAATTATCTATAGCAAATCACAACAATGAAAACCTACTAATTCCATGCACTCCATATGGGTGTCTAATTATGTTGAAAGGTCTTGGTATAAATCTTGAGGGGAAAAATGCTGTAGTAATTGGAAGATCAAATATTGTGGGCAAACCAATGGCTCAACTATTATTGAAAGAGTCATGTACTGTTACAATTGCACACTCAAAAACTAAAAATCTAGAAAAAGTATGCCAAAACGCGGATATTGTTGTTGCTGCAGTTGGAAGACCTGAAATAGTTAAAGGAAGTTGGATAAAAAAAGGCGCTATAGTTATTGATGTTGGGATAAATAGAATTGAAGTTAATATTAATGGTGAAAGTAAAAATAAATTAGTTGGCGATGTAAATTTTGAAGAAGCAGAAAAAAATGCCTCTGCTATCACTCCTGTACCGGGCGGTGTTGGACCAATGACAATTGCTTGTTTACTAAGAAACACAACAATAGCATTTAAAAACTCACAAAAAAACTAACAGCTTAAAATTGAAATAATTTTACCATATACATCGTTCACAGATATAGATTTTCTTGCTTCTTCACAGTGGGCACAGATATACCCCACAGTTCCACATGGGGATTTAGGATGATTAAAATATATATTTTCATGGAATTTGTAGCCAGTTACTTTAGGATGTATCCAACCACCAAAATACAGAACTGCTTTTTTTTCTAATGCTGCGGCTGCATGACCAAAACCACCCTCAGGACCTAAAAAAAGATCACACTCATTGATAATTGCACAGGCAATTCTAAAATCAAAATCAACTGAAGGATAATACGCTCCATCATACCTTTTGCTTTTTTCATGTTTAGATTGAACTATTAAATAATCACTCTTTAATCTTAAAATTAATTTTTTCCAATTCGACTCTCCCCAGTCTTTGTTCTTCATTTTATTGTAATAAAAATTATCATCAATTTTTGTTGAAGATGACTCAAAAAAAATTATTGCTTTAAATTTAGAGTTATTATTTTTTTTCCAATAATCTTTTGCAGAATTTAATATTACTTTAGCTTTATTTATTTCATCCTCAGAAAAATATAGCTTTCCTGGAGTTGGGCTAAAACTCATATTCCATTGCCAATTGTTATTATTGCTATTTTTATAATCAATATAAGGTCGATTTCTATTATGATAGTTAATAAAATGAATGGGCTTAGCCCTATCAACTTTATCTATCGGGGTTATGTTTGGATTATTTTTATAAATTAAAGAATCATAAATTATTTTTTCTTCTAATTTGCCAATTACAATTTGTTTACCTGGGTACTTCTTTTTCTCTTGCTCAACAAATCTTGTTATCATTAGATCATCACCAAGACCCATTATTTACCTCAGTATTTTAATCTTAATGAATTGATTTTAATAAATCCTTCAGCATCTCTTTGATTGTAATCACCCACTTCATCAAAGGACACAAGTGATAAATTATATTTACTAAAAGGAGATCTTCTACCTTTTACTATAACATTGCCTTTAAAAAGTTGTAATCTAACGTCTCCAGTTACCTTTTGTTGTGTAGAGTCTATCATACTTTGCATACTTAATCTTTCAGAAGAAAACCATAAACCATTGTATATAGTCTCAGCATATTTTGGCATTATTTCATCTTTTAAATGCGCTTCACCTTTATCTAATGTAATACTTTCTATAGCTCTATGTGCTTTGGATAAAATTGTTCCACCTGGTGTTTCATAAACACCTCTAGATTTCATACCAACAAAGCGATTTTCAACAATATCCTCTCTTCCAATTCCATGATTGAAGCCAAATTCATTTAATTTAGATAATATTTCGTAAGCTTTTAAATTTTCTTGATTTATTGAAACTGGATCACCTTGGTCGAACGATATTATTATTTCATCTGGCGTAGGCTTTGCATCTTTTATGGATTTAGTTCTTGAATATACATATTCAGGTGCATCATTCCATGGGTCTTCAAGGATTTTACCTTCTGATGATGTATGTAGTAAATTTGCATCAGTACTAAAAGGAGCTTCTCCGCGTTTATCTTTGGGTATTTTTATTTGATATTTTTCAGCAAAATTGATTAAATCATTTCTTGAACTAAGCTCCCACTCTCTCCAAGGTGAAATAACGTTAATCTTTGGGTTATTTGAATAGTATCCTAATTCAAATCGTACTTGATCATTTCCCTTGCCTGTTGATCCATGAGCAACAGAGTCAGCACCAACTTCTTTAGCAATTTCAATTTGCTTTTTAGCTATCAATGGTCTTGCTATTGCAGTTCCTAAAAAATATACACCTTCATAAAGAGCATTGGCTCTAAACATCGGAAATACATAATTTTTTACAAACTCTTCTCTTAAATCTTCTATAAAAATTTCTTCTACTCCAAGTGAGCTTGCTTTGTTTTTAACTGAATCAAGTTCCTCACCCTGCCCTAAGTCAGCAGTGAATGTAACAACGGGGCATTTATATTTTATTTGAAGCCATTTTAAGATAACGCTAGTATCTAACCCTCCTGAATAAGCTAAAACAATTTTCTTTGGCATCTTAACAATCTTCGTTCATTAGATTTACTGCATTAGTAAATCCTTGTAAGGTATACATGTCATTTGTTATAGTTCCTCTTAATGACTCTCCTGTAAGTGTTAATTCAAGACCTTTTTTCATTGCATAGATAACTTTTTCATCCTCTTTGGTCCAAGCAGTCTCTGATGAATCTTCAGTTGAATAAAAATCAAAATTTGTATTATCAATTTTTACATTAATTTTTTTATTAAGATTATATTTATAACCTGCTTCAATTTGAATTATATTTTCCTCACTTCCAATAATTTTATAAATAAGAATGTAATTATCACCACGTTTTTTTGTTTCTGGCAAATCAGACTTAATTGGGGAGGAGCCAATGTAGCACCAATCTTTATCTTTAACAAAAGCCCATGTTCCTTTTTCTAAAGATAGAACTTGTTTAGTAATAAAAATTAGCAAAAAAGTAGTAAATGTTAATAATATTTTTTTCATGAATAAATGTATATTTTTGTTATTATACCATTCTAGATTAGTATTAAAGTTTAAGATTAAAAAAAACTATTATGGAAAATGAAAGATTAGTAGATCTCACAAAAAGGATTTCTAATGAAAAGGATGAAGGTGCTTTTTCTGAATTATTTGATTTTTTAGCCCCTAAAATCAACGCCTACTATATAAAAAATAACTTAAGTTTTGAACAATCTGAAGAATTAACCCAGGAAGTTCTTAGTACAATTTGGACAAAAGCAAATTTATTTGACCCTGCAAAATCAAAGTTTATTACTTGGTGTTTCACTATAGCTAGAAATAAAAAAATTGATCTCTACAGAAAAAATAGAGGTAAAAAGGCGGAAGATGAGGATATTAGATATTTCTTATATCAAAATAATAAAATCAGTGATTATGAAATTGAGTCCTCAATAAATAAAATAAAACAAGAATTAGATCAAAATCAACAAAAATTAATAAAAATGAGCTTTTTTGAGCAAAAAAGTCATAAAAAAATAGCTGAAGAACTTGAAATTCCTATAGGTACAGTTAAATCAAGAATAAGGTCAGCCCTTAACAAAATGCAGAAATTTTTATCGTGAATACAACAGCTGAAATAAATGAACTTATATTTAGCTATTCCAGTGGTAATCTTGGAGAAGCTAAATCGTTATTTGTTTCAATGTATCTTTTCCTTAACAGTGTAGCAGAAAAAAAAGCATCAATATTTGATAATATTTTAGCAGAAAACTTAATAAATTTAGATGAAATGACTCCAAAAAAACTTAACTATAAGGATTGTATAAATTCATCTTATAATAATAAATTAAGTGAAAATATTAAAAGCAACTATAACCCTCTCATAAACTTTGTGGGTAATTTAAATAATCTTAACTGGAAGTCAATTTACAAAGGTTTTAAAGAATTTAATTTACCAGTTAACGATAAAGATAATATAAAGTTGATTAAAATGGACCCTGGTACGTCTGTTCCGCTTCACTCTCATAATGGAAAAGAATACATTATTGTAATCAATGGGAGCTTTTGCGATGAATATGGCGAATACAAAACAGGTGATATGCAAATAAATGATCAAAAAATTAAACACCACCCAACTGCCTGCGAAAAAAATGGATGTATTTGCTTATCAATAACCGAGAGTGATATAATATTTTTTGGTAAATTTGCCTCAGCCCTAAATCTATTTACTTTTGTTAAGTCATTTTTTAAGTAATTTTTTTTTGTTTTGCTCTATAAGAACATATGAGCAAATTAAAAACCTTAATATATAGAGGTAGTTTAGTTGAAAGCTGCCATGATATTAAATGTTATATTGCCTCATTTAAAGGTGAAAGAATATTTTCAACAGATAATGAAAATGATTTTATATATCCAAGGTCATCAATAAAAATCTTTCAAGGAATTCCTTTTTCAGAGTCTAACGCTATCAATTTATTTAACTTAAACAAAAAACAAATTGCTTTGTCGTGTTCATCTCATTGTGGCGAAAGTTTTCACTTAAAAGAGTTAAAAAATTGGTTAAAAAAAACTAATTTAAAAGCCTCTGATTTAAAATGTGGAATTCATAGCCCATTAAATAAAAAATCTACAGAAAAACTTTTTTTATCTGGCCAAAAACCATATCAACTTCATAATAATTGTGCAGGTAAACATTTAGCTATGCTGTCCGGTTGTTTAGCAAATAATTACAATATAAAAAACTATGTTGATTTTAATCATCCTCATCAAAAAAAAATAAGAAAAATATTTTATAATTTTACTGAAAAAAAAATATCTAAAAAAAACTATAGTGTAGATGGCTGTAGTGCACCTCAATATTCTTTTAAAATTAAAGATATTGGCATAGCTTTGGGCAATCTTTTAAAAAGCTATAATGGTAATTTTGATTATAGTGATCACACAAAACCTATGATTGAATCTATACTAAAAAACCCGCTGTATATTGGTGGGAGTAAAAACTTAGATACTAACTTAATAAAGATATCTAATAAAAAGATATTTTGTAAGGGGGGTGCTGAAGGTGTATTTTTATTTATAGACATAAAAAAAGGTATATTTGGAGTATTAAAAGTCAAAGATGGTAACGAGAGAATCTTGCCCTCAGCTATTTATAGATTATGTAAAAAATTTAATATTCTTAACAAAGAAGAACTCATAAGATTTAAATTATGGGATAGTTTTAATTTATATAATCACGCTAAAATTAAAGTTGGAAATATTACAACTATTATTGAATAAGAAATAAGCTAGAAACTATTAGTAATGTTAGTGGTATTCTAATTTTATAATAAATATATCTTTCAAATTTTTTTTTATAAATATAGTTATCAAAAATTAATTGTAATAAAAAACAAATTATAATTAATAAAAAAACTTCATAAGAATAAAGAAATAAGAAAATTATAATAACAGAGAGTATGCTTGGCATAAAACCAAGAATGACTAATTTGGTCGATATATTTTTTTTTAGATCCCAGTTAAGTGCACCAATAAATACAAGTATAATTAATGAATAGAAAATAACAAAATCTTTCATTATATTGGGCTCTAATTTAGACAAAAAAAACTTATCAAATAAAATTAATACAAATGGTAAAAAACCTAAATAAGATATTAAAAATTGTATATTTATTCGATTAATCATTTATGATTTCAAAAATACATATTAATGAAATAGAAAATTTATTAAACAAAGAAAATATAATTAAATATAAAATATTACAAATTTCATTCGATATTGCTTGCATTAAACTTCTATTATCAAATAATGAAATATATATAGCTAAATTTTATGTTAATAAAAAAAATAATTTTAATGCTATAGAGTCAGAGTCTAAAAATATATTATATTTAAATGAAAGATTTGAATTTTTTCCAAAACATATAAAATCTAATAATGATTATTTAATTATCCAATATCTTAAAAACGATAATAAAAAACCAGATGAAACTAATAAAGATTTTTTAGAAGCTATTGTTAAAATTCACTCTATATCAAATAACCTTTACGGATTTAATTTTAACACCCAAATTGGTGCAATTGAACAAATCAATAATTATGAAAATAGTTGGACTAATTTTTATGCAAACAAAAGACTTAATCCTATTTTTGATTTAGTAAACTCACAAAATGTTATTGCTAGTGATACTAAAAATAAAATTTATTATATAATAAAAAATATTAAAGACCTAATTCCGGATAAGCCATCAGCATCATTATTGCATGGAGATTTGTGGGAGGGGAATATACTTTTTAAAAATAACAAATTTGTTGGCTTTATTGATCCTGGAACTTTTTTTGGTCACAATGAAATGGAAATAGCTTATTTAAGATGGTTCATGCCAAAGTTTATAGACTCTAATTTTCTAGATAAATACAATGAATATATAAATTTAGATAAAAGTTATCTTGAGTATGAGCCTATTTATCAATTATATTATGCATTATGTAATGTTGCCCTATGGGATAAATCTTATATTAAAGAAGTAAAAAGATTGATAAATAAAATTAAAATTTAATGTGTGGTCTTTCTGGAATAATAACAAAAAATAAAACTGATAGTTTCAATATCAGAGATAAACTTCTAAAAATGACAGAGTTAATCTCTCACAGAGGCCCAGATCAGGCAGGTTATTTAAATTTTGAAAATGTGTTTTTATCACATGTTAGGCTTTCTGTAATGGATCCAAGAAATCTTGGAAGGCAGCCTATGAGTAATGATAATAGGTTTGCAATTATTTTTAATGGAGAAATTTATAATTTTTTAGACATTAGAAAAACACTTACAGACAAAGGTTATACATTTTATACAAATACTGACACCGAGGTAGCACTAAATGCCTACAAGGAATGGGGTGACAAGTGCTTCGATATTTTTAATGGTGACTGGGTAATATCAATTTTAGATAAATTGAAAAAAAAAATAATAATTGCAAAAGATCAAATTGGTTCTCTTCCATTATATTTTTATAATGATTTTAATTTATTTGCATTTTCATCAGAAATTAAAGGTTTGCAGCCAATAGCAGACTTACAATATAATGAAAATTTTATAGGCTTAAACAGTTTAACTATAAGTAATTTCCATGGAACAAAGTTCAAAAACGTATTTCAAGTTAAGCCTGGAACTTATTTAAGCATTGATTTAGAAACTAAAAAAATTGATACTGTTAGGTGGTTTAACCCTCTGGATAATCTTGTAAGCATTCATCCAAGCTATAAACAAAATCAGGGTGAAATTTTTCAACGACTATATAATGCAACAAAACTAAGATTAAATGCAGACATAAAAGTTGGAACATCATTAAGTGGTGGATTAGATTCTTCAATTATATTTTTAATTATGAATTTAATTGACTCAAATGAGAATATTACAAAGGTTGATCTAAACCCAACTATTGTAAATTATGATGGCAATTTAACATTTAATGAAGCAACACAATTTTCAAATCTGCATGAAAGAAAATATAATTTATTTAATTCCAAAATGCCATTTGAAATAAACCATCTAACTAATCTATTAAGTCAATTAGAATTGACTGAAGAATACAATAAGCAATTTGATTTATATAAAGAACAAAAAAAACTAGGCATTCATGTTAGTGTTGATGGCCATGGAGCAGATGAATTTTTGGGTATGATGAGTGATATTCCTCAGCTTTCTCTAAAATATTATAACAATCTGGTTGATATGAATATTATTAATCATAATTACAAAAATAATAAAAACATTGATTCTATCGATAAGTTTTTTGGTAAATTTTCTCATAAAAATAAAAAGGCTAATTTTAGAATTGATAATTTAATTGATATTTCCAATATTTTTAGCAAATATATTAAATATGAGCAAAGCAAAGTAACTGAACAAGAATTTTTAATAGAAGAATATTTTGATGACCTTCAAGACTTCTCTCTTGATTTTCAATATATTTTTTTCAAAACACACGCTGGGTTTCTTCAACACTTTACTCACAAATGGAATAAGGCTGGTATGGCAAGCTCAGTAGAGGTTAGATCTCCATTTCTAGATAAGAATGTATACCTATATCTATTATCAATGCCTATAGAGAAAAAAATAAATAATGGTAAAATAAAATCTTTGCTGAAGGATAGTTTTTCAGATCATTTACCAGATTATATTTTAAATCAAAATTTTAAACAGGGGCTTCCAAGGGAAAAACCTGTCTCGGATAATATTTTAAAAGAATTAATTAATCAGATAATAATTGAAAAAAACTTTTCAAATAATTGTTGGGATGCAAAGTTAATAAAAAAAGATTTTGAAGAAAATAAAAACTTAAAACTAATATGGGAGCTTTGTAAACATTATTTATTAAAAGAAGGTTTCAGTTTACGAATGAATAATTTAACTCAAAAATCTAAGCACCTAACAACCGTTACAAGTCTGGATCAGATAGAAAATATATAGATTTAAACACAAGGATTTGGGTCACCCAAATGGATGTCTTGAATTTCATCTAAAACTTCATTTGAAAGTGATATGTCTATACTATCAATGTTGTCTTTTAATTGATCCAATGAAGTTGCTCCAATAATATTACTTGTTACAAATGGGCGATCATTAACAAATGCATTAGCAAAGGTTGATGGCTTAATGTTGTGCTTTTGTGCAAGATTAACATACTTTTCTATAGCTACTTCCCCCCTATCAGTGTGATGTCTTGAAAAGCGCCTAGGCCATAGCGTATATCTTGCATTTTCTGGGTTTTGATTATTTAAATATTTTCCACTCAACCTACCACCAGCTAATGGCGAATAAGCGAGCAATCCACATTTTTCTCTTATTGAGACCTCAGAATTTGCAATATCAAAAACTCTGTTAACAAGACTATAAACATTTTGAATAGACATCATTCTTGGTAAATTTTTTTTGTTAGCTACCTCTAAAAATTTCATCATGCCCCAAGGAGTTTCGTTTGAAACTCCTACATATCTAATCTTTCCTGCCTTAACCAACGATTGAAGATTTTCTAAAACTTCTTCAATTGGATTCCAGTCGTTATCATCTGGATCAAATTCAAAGTCAAGAATACCAAATAAAGGTACTTTTCTCTCAGGCCAGTGCAATTGGTACAAATCTACGTAATCAGTTTTTAACCTTTTAAGACTTGAATCAATTGCTTCATTCAAATTCTTTTTATCAAATCCTAAATTCTTTGAACCTTTTCTTATCCACTCTAATCCATCAGACTTTGATGCAATTTTTGTTGCTAAAATAACCTTATCTCTATTTTTTTTTTCAAGAAACCAATTACCAATAATTTCTTCAGTTTTTCCATAAGTTTCTTTTCTTGGCATAACAGCATAAAGTTCTGCAGTATCAAAAAAATTAACACCCCTTTCAATTGAATAATTCATTTGGTCAAATGCCTCTTTTTGTGAATTTTGCTCACCCCAAGTCATGGTGCCTAAACATATTACGCTTACATCTAAGTCAGTTGTCCCTAATTTTCTGTACTTCATAAATAATTAATAGAAATGCCTTGAATTTGTCTAATTTATAACGATATTAGTAACTAATAAAAGGAGAATTTATGGCTTTAGACTTTAATCAACGGACATTTACTAAAACAGCAGATCAGTCAGCCATTGATCAAGGCTTAAGAGCTTATATGCTTAAAGTCTACAACTATATGACAATGGGCCTGCTTATAACTGGTCTTGTGGCCTATATGTTTGGTAGAGCTTCAATTGTTACAAATGAGTTTGGTCAAATTATTGGGATCACATCAATTGGTAATACCTTATTTAATTCACCATTACAGTGGGTAGTAATGCTAGCTCCATTAGGAATGGTTTTTTATTTAAGCTTTCGTATAAATAAAATGAGTCTTTCAACAGCTCAAATAACTTTTTGGATCTTTGCTACCCTAATGGGTTTGTCACTGGCTTCAATTTTTATAGTTTACACTGGAGCCTCTATTACAAGAGTATTTTTTATCTGCTCAGCTACATTTGGAGCAATGAGCTTATATGGCTATACAACAAAAAGAGATTTAACCGCTATTGGTGGTTTTTTAATAATGGGATTATTTGGGATAATTATAGCAAGTATAGTTAATCTATTTATGCAAAGCCCTGTTATGTATTTTGCCATATCAATTATAGGAGTAATAGTCTTTGTTGGTCTTACCGCTTATGACACTCAAAAAATAAAAAATATGTATTACGCAGCTGACTCTGAATCACTAAGTGGCAAGAAAGCGATCATGGGGGCACTGACTTTATACCTGGACTTTATCAACTTATTTATTATGTTACTTAGGTTATTTGGCCAAAGAAGATAACTGCTTTAAAATTAATTTAACAATTACCCAGTCTTTGATAGACTGGGTTTTTTTATGAAGTCAAACAATAAAATCAAATCTATTATTAAGAATTTTAATGATGGCAAAACTGCAAATGCCCTTTTGCAGGTTGTAGATATTATAAAAAATAATCCTGAAAATTTAGATTATCTATTTTTATATGCTAAAATGTGTAATCAACTAAACAAGCTTAATGAAGCAGAAAAAGCATTATTATTTTTAATCTCAAAAAATAAAACTTCTGCTGAATACTTACATAATTTATACTCTGTTTATCTCAAAAAAAACAATATTAATAAGTCTGAAATATTTATAAAAAAACTTTTAGAAATAGACAAAAATCATTACGAAGCACAAAGAGATCTTGGATTTATAGAATATACAAAAAATAATATTAATATTGCACAAAATATTTTAGAAAAAATTGTTAACGATAAAAATAATGATCCATTTGCCTTAAACGTTCTTGGATTAGTTTTTTTAAAAAACGAATTAATTGACAAAGCTAAAAAACTTTTTGATAGAGCGATTACTGTTAATCCTAAATATATTGATAGTTACAATAATTTAGGAAAAGCTTTTTTTGATTTAGAAGATCTTGATAAGGCATTTAATTATTTTAAAAAAGCATATAAAATTAATAAAAAGTTTAGTAAAACACTAATAAATATTGGCAATTATTTAAGTTTAAAAGACAAGAATCTATTTGCAATAAAAGCATATAAAAAAGCATTATTATACGAACCTGAAAATACTGAAATTTTCTCTAACATTTCTATAGCCTGCGCAAGAATTAAGGATTTTAACAACGCAAAAAAATATTATGACAAAGCCAAAATTAATAAAGTCTTAAGTCCATCTCTTGATTTAAGTTTATTTTATTTATACATTTATAAAAATCAATATGATAAAGCTTGGGCTTTGTTTGAGTCAAGAAAAGAAACACCTAAATTTTTAAAATCTAAAAATAAATCTATTATTAGACAAACTTTAAAAGCAAAAAAAGAAACAATTCTTAATAAAAAAATCCTTGTTGTAAGAGAGCAAGGTATAGGTGAGGAAATATTATTCAGCTCGATGTATAAAGAATTAATAAATTTAAATAATAATATAAAAATTGAAACAGATAAAAGGTTAATAAATATTTTTGAAAGATCGTTTGAAATTAATAATTTTGTTAAGGAAGGTTTTTACTCAAAAAACAACAACGAGTTAAAAAACTTTGACTCCATAATATTTGCTGGGAGTTTGTGCAGTTATTTTAGAAAAAATAAAAAAGATTTTTTAAAGAAATCTTACTTAGTTGATGACCACAATAAAACTTTGAAAATTAAAGATAACCCTATATTTAAAAACAATGATCTAAAAATTGGTATTTCGTGGAAAAGTGTAGTTTCAATATATGGGAAGCTTAAATCATTAAATTTATCAGATTTTAAGCCACTTATAAAAAAAAATAGGCAATTTATTAACCTCCAATATGGTGAAGTTAAGGAAGAAATTAAAAAAACAGAGAATAAAAATTTCAATATGTATTCTTTTAAAAATATTAATCTATTTAACGACCTTGATGACTTAATGAGTATACTAAAAAATTTAGATATTTTTGTTACAGTCAGTAATTCCACTGCTCATTTAGCAGCAGCAATGGGTGTAAAAACACTTTTAATTTGTCCTAAAAAATCATCAACATATTTTTATTGGAGTAATGAGAATAATAAAACACCATGGTATAAAAATGTTCAAATTTTTCAAATTGACAGATCTCTAAAAGAAACAATTGAAAATGTAAATAAAGTTTTGAATAAGTTATGACTGATGTTGCTTCAAAAGTTAATAATATTCTAGGTGAATACTTAAAGGGAAATAAAAAAAGAGCTTATCTTCAGTTAAAAAAAATTTCTAAAGAATATCCACTAAATGAAAAACTAAAATTTAATTTAGCTTTTATAGAGCAAGATCAAGGAAATATTGAGGAAGCAAAAAAAAGTTATCTTGATTTAATAAATAAATTTGACAACTTTAATTCAAAATTAAATCTTTATAATATTTTTTTAAAGGAAAAAAACTATCTTAGATCATTAGAGTTAATTGAAGATGTATTAAAAATAAAAAATGATTTGATAGATGTATGGATTGATAAAGCTTATATAAATTATAAAATTAAAGATTATAAGTTATCAAAAGACATCTGCTATTCAATATTAAGTAAAATAAAAAATAATACTAAATCATTAAACTTAATTGGATTGTGTTTATTTAA
>Ga0315316_10001220_pt1 | contig 17793 bp, 23 predicted proteins | sample M160m3416metaG_FD_203702 | JGI IMG/M metagenome (GOLD analysis project Ga0315316, IMG submission 203702) | Ammonia-oxidizing marine archaeal communities from Monterey Bay, California, United States - M1 60m 3416 | ecosystem: Environmental > Aquatic > Marine > Intertidal zone | place: USA... | reverse complement strand
TTATAAGAGTAGTCCAGAACACACAGTAAACTATCCTTGGCACTTGACAGATTCTAATTTTGACGTATAATATATAGTATGGATAAAAGTCTAGCAACAGAACAGCAAGGTATTGAACTACTTTACAGAGGTGAGAGCATTACTAATGTTCCATTTCAAGATGTAAAACAGTTTAATAAATTTGCAAAAGAATTAGACCTGCCCTCAATTACTGACGTTGCATACTTTAGTAAAGACTTTAACATACCGCAACACTACAAAGATTTAGATGTAGAAAAGTTTGTGTATTCAAAACTTGAGCAAGGTGATCCCGACCAGATAGGGAGAGTTGAAATGGAGTTAGAATTATACAAAACCAGGAATCTATATCCTATGCTACAATTAGTGATATATATAATTGATACTCTTAGAAAACATAACCTAGTATGGGGTGTTGGTAGAGGCAGTAGTGTTGCAAGTTATGTGCTCTTTTTGTTAGGAGTTCATAAGGTAAACAGTCATAAATATACTTTAAATATAAGAGAGTTTTTAAAATGAGCGGTCAAAGAAGAACTAGAAATGGTCAAATTATAGACTTTGATGCTATGGTTGCCGCCGGTGAGCAAGAACAAGCATTGGGAAATATGCCTGTAAATGCTAAAGGCGACGTAGTTGATTCAGGAGTTGTTATCAAAAGCAATGAAGAAAGAGTCAGAGAATACTATGAGTCGACTGAAGAAGTTGCTAAAGAGCAAGTAAGTTTAAAAGGCGAGATGCCAAACTTATCAGGTGAACTAAGTAAAGGTGCACCTGCTCCAGAAGTTAAGACTGCAGACACACAAAAAGAAAACATTAGAACACAACAGGCTCAGGAAAAAGCAAAATCAAAATTGCAACCTGATCCAGAACCAGAACCAGAGGCACCACTAGGTGAGAGTTTTGACGACAACGAGCCATTAGGCTTTAAAGAGGTTGAACAACCAAACGGTGACATTGAAATGGTTCCATATTACACAGAGGAAGATGCACCAAATGGCGAGAATAAAAGCATATAGCGATAACATTCTTTGTATTAACGGAGACTTTGGCGACCAAAAGACCAAATCCGGAATCATAGTAAAATCCACAATAGGAAAAGAAGAAGGCGTAACCCCTAGATGGTTTGAAGTCTTTGAAGTAGGTCCTAAAATTGATTGGCTCAAAGCAGGACAATGGGTGTATGTAGAATACGGCCGTTGGACTGAAGGATTCAAAGCACCAGATGAAAGACTAGAAGAAGGGCAAAAGATTTGGAAAGTAGAGCCTAAGGCATGTATGATGGTAAGTGATGAAGCACCTCAAGATCATTTAAACATAGCAGTAACAGTTGGTGATGTATTTAAAAAAACGAGGGATTAGAATGAAAATACCAGAAAATAGAATAGGATTATCCACAACAGGACTTACAGCAAATGTAATTCTAGCAGGAGTTATCTTTGCAGGACTTAACCCATGGTGGTTAGTGCTATCAATATTATTAGTCTTTAGTGCAATTGGCATTGAAGTCGGCAAAAAGTAACATGCCATACATAGAAAAAACAGGCGTCAAAAGAATTAAAGAACAACTATATCAATGGTATGATGTTACACAAGACCCAAGAATAGATGGCTTTAATGGATGGGGTTGTAAACAAAAGATTTACAAAGTCCTATGGCAAGCACAAGAGTATTTAGATAAATGTCCTAAATATGCTGGTGAAGAAGAATGGCTTGAAGAGCAAAAGTTTGATGAGGCTGTTAATAAGATAAAAGGCGAATATCCCAATAGATGGTCTGAATAATGAAGATAGGAATTATAGGCAAAGGCTTTGTAGGCTCAGCAGTTGCTAATGGTTTTGACAGGAATGTCGAACAGTTTGTGGTGGATCCACTAATAAACGACAACACAATTATTGACCTTGTCAATTATGATCCGCCACTCCTTTTTGTTTGTGTGCCTACACCACAACACGATTCACACGAAGACGTAGATGTTAGTGCTGTAAGACAGGTGCTCACTGAATTACAACAAAACAAATACAAAGGTATTGTAGTTCTCAAAAGCACTATTACACCAGATCATTTAACTACAATGAAAAAAGATTATAAAGTTAAGATTGTTTATAATCCAGAGTTCCTCACAGAAGCAAACAGTTTAAAAGACTTTATAAATCCTAATATGCAAGTGTTAGGAGGCAAGTGGAGAGACTGTGAGGCAGTAGAGAAGGCTTACATTAGACACAGTTCAGTTAAGACTGTTCCTACATTTAAGACAGATCTTATCACAGCAAGTTTAATAAAATATACAATAAACAGTTGGCTAGCACTCAAAGTTACCTTCTTTAATGAACTGTTTGAATTGTTTGAGAAGTCTGGTGCCGCACCTCAATGGAGTCAATTCACAGACATGCTTACTAGAGATCCGCGTATAGGAGACAGTCATATGAGTGTTCCAGGAACAGATGGTAAGTTTGGTTATGGTGGACATTGTTTCCCAAAAGATACTAAAGCATTCTTATACTATTCTAAACTTTATAAAAAGAAACTATCTTTACTTGAACATGCTATTCAACTTAACGAAAAGCATCGTGAAAAAGATTAATTTTATATTTGAACATAGATCTGTTCGCCCACCCTTAGAGTCTACTAAGTCTCAGCAATTTTTCAAGTTTATGGAAACTGATAGAATTGATGATGGATTTGTATTCCCATTTGATTATACTATAAATCTTGTAGATGACTTTAAAGATTGGAGAATGAGTAATTCATCTATCGATGTATTTGTAGTAAATATGAATATAGATAACATTAAGATAGTTGACCTAGATTACTTGTATGCACTACAAGATAATAATTCAAACGTAGTGTTATGGGCAGACTATAGCAACGAAAGTTTATTCCCAGGCAACTTTACTAATAATAATTTGCAATCAATTAACTTTCAATCAGAAAGATTTGTTTGCACTATGCTAAGTCTACAAAACAACGCAGACATAGAAGAACCTAAATTTAAAAAAGTATTTCCTGTATGGATGTTTGCAACAGGAGTTATGGAAGATATACTTGCAAGAACTAATGAGCAACATTTACATAAGATTCCTCCGTTTACTTGGCCAAGAAAAGAAACATACAAAAAGTTTTTCTTTCCTAATAGGTTAGGTAGAGCTCATAGATTAGACTTGCTAGTAGAAGCACACCAAAAAGGATTACTACAACAATGTGAATGGACATTTATGGTTCCTAGCACAGAAGGATACTTAGATACTTACGATAGTGAACACGAGTATTGGAAACTGTTTGGAACTAATCACAGAGGTATTAATCACACAGAGTTTGAAGATGATTGGAGCAATCCAGACTCTCATTTTAATCAAGGTGGCCCACACGAATGTTTTCCTATGACAGTATTAGAACGAACTATGGCAGTTATTATATCTGATACATATAATAATGATCACCCAATACTTGATTGCTCAGAAAAAATACTCAAACCTTTGATGTATGGAATGCCTGTTTTCTACAATGGTAGAAAGGGTGTGTTAAGTAAATTAAAACAATATGGCTTTTGGTTCCCTGGAGATGATTACAATGATTTAGATACCAACAGAACTACTAGACTTATAGAAAATTGTTTAGAGTTTGAAGATGTTATATCAAAAGAAACTACAGAACATGTAGCAAATAATAAAAAGTTAATGTTTGATAGGAACATACATTATAGTTTTTCAAAAGAGTTTTTTGATTATTTACTTGACATTTAGATCAAAGTATCATATAATGTAATTATGCATTGTAGTGAATGTAATAAATTTGTCGATACGTCTACTGTAAAATATTATACAGCAGATCATCAGCATGTATTCTGTGACGCATATTGTAGTGTGGCATGGTTTCAAAAGAAAGAGGATAATAAAGATGATGGATGATGACCAGTTAAATGAGTATATTGCATCAGTGCAAGAACAAATTACAGAAGCAACTGAAGTTTACGACACATCAAGACTAGAAATACTTTCAACTTTACTTGCACTAGCACTAGGAGGCATACGAGCAGAAGCAAAAGCAACAGGCGATTTGGCAGAAGTAGAAAAAGATTTGGAGAACATTGGGATAATTATGTCAGATGTAGAAGATAGATATTTTGATGACTTTGATGAAGTGCCTCCGGATGAAACAATACACTAGGATAAAATATGAAAGAACTTTGGACAGAGAAATATAGACCCTCAAGCATAGAAACTTATGTTTTCAGAGATGATAAACAGAAGCGACAGGTAAGTGGTTGGCTTGGGGATGGAGCACTACCACACTTGCTATTCAGTGGTGCTCCAGGAACAGGTAAGACAACACTAGCAAAAGTCTTATTGCAAGAACTTGAGATTGATCCTATGGATGTGTTAGAGATTAATGCATCGAATGAAAACAATGTAGATACTATTCGTAATAAAATAACAAACTTTAGTAGCACAATGCCTTTTGGTGATATGAAATATGTATTACTTGATGAGGCTGATTACATTACGCCTAATGGACAGGCGGCATTGCGTGGTGTAATGGAAATGTATCATACTAGTTGTAGATTCTTACTGACATGTAATTATGCACAAAGAATTATTCCTGCATTGCATAGCAGGTGTCAAGGTTTTCATATTGAGAAGTTAGACATACAAGAGTTCACAGCAAGACTGGCAACCATTTGTATTGAAGAAGGTGTTGAACTAGATGGCGAAACATTAGATACTTATGTTCAAGCAACATATCCTGACTTGCGTAAGAGCATTAACTTAGTGCAACAGAACGTAGTCGATGGTGTGTTACAAAAGCCACAAGATGGCGATGGTGCAAGTTCAAGTGATTGGATGCTAACTGCTATTGAACTGTTTAAGGGTGGAGACTATAAAGGTGCTAGAACAATGATTTGTAGTCAAGCAAGGCCTGAAGAGTATGATGATGTATATAAATTTATGTATCGTAACTTAGAACTTTGGGGAACAACAGACTTACAACAAGATCAAGCAGTTGTAATCATAAGGAACGGCATGGCTAAAAGCAGTCTATGTGCAGATCCTGAAATAAATCTTAGTGCAACACTAATTGAATTACAATTAAATTCTGCTTAGAAGTTAAATAGTAGTATGAAATTTGTTTTGCTAACAGACTTAGGCAAGAAGCCTACACGAGCAGGACTGCTGAATAATAACAGTAGGAGTTCTGGCAGTCTGCATATTGTAAGCGAAGCAAGAGACTTTGGTGCAGAAGCAACTGGCATAGACTATTGGCGTAGTTGGCCTTATGAATTAATACTAGAATCTATACTGTCATACTTTAACGATGATGCAGAACCTTGGTTAGCACTCAGCGGAAGTATAGATGGCAGTAGCACAGATGATTTTAAGAAACTTGTAGATGATGTAAAGAAACAGTTACCTCAAGTTAAAATTATGCTAGGTGGCTATAGAGTTCCAGTTGGCACTAAAGATTGGGTTGACATTGCATTCATAGGTAGAAGCACAAACTTATTTAGGAAATGGTTAAACAAAGAGCCACTTGATGAATATGTTATGTCTACAGAACCTCTAACATTAAAAAATCCATATGGTGAAATATTAGAAAAGCCAGTAAGTCCTATTGTTGTTCCAGAAGATTTTGTATCTAGTAAAGAAATAATAGTTGTAGAAACAGCACTAGGCTGTAAGTTTGATTGTAGTTTTTGTGGCTATGACTTTAGAAACACTAAAAAGCCTACACTAATAGATGAGGAATTATTGTATAACAGTCTAAAAACAGCACACGATATGTTTGGAGTAACACATTTTTTCTTTGCTGATGATACAATAAACGAAGTAGATGTTAAATTAGAACTGGTAGGCAGAGTAGTCGAGCAGTTAGACTTCAAACCATCATTCGGTGCATTTGCTAGATTAGATGTGCTAGGTGCAAAGACACACCAAATAGATCTATTAGAGAAAGCAGGCATTGAAACATTATTCTTTGGTGTAGAAAGTTTTAATCCTAATGTAACTAAGTTAATTCGTAAAGGTGGTAAGCCTGAAAAGTTAATGGACACACTTAGATTGTTTAAAAAAGAACTACCAGATGCATTTACATACGCAAACTTTATTATGGGACTAACAGGAGACTCTGAAGAAAGTATATGGAAACATGGCCATACACTTGTAGACGAGCAGTTAGTAACAAGTGCAGGATGCAATGCTTTGAGACTATATGAGAACTTAGAGAATCCAGATGTTGAAAGCAACATAGATAAAGATCCAGAGAAGTTTGGATATACAATTACAGGAGAAGATCGAGAATGGATTGAATTAGGTTATTCTTCTAAGACTTGGAAAAACGATTGGATTGATGTGCAAGGAGCAGAAGAACTTTCTATACAATTTGATAAATTTCTTGCAGACAATTTAACATCTGTATTTACTTCGCATGAGATATCAGGACTTTCAGGAATGTTTGGAGATAGACTGCCATGGGATAATTACAATAAACTATTACCTATCGCAAACAAAGGTCAAGTAAAGATGCTAAACAAGTATATAAAGAATAAAAGCATGTTTTTAAAAGGTAAATAAGTGTATGTGGACTAAAATTAAAAACTATTTCTATACACTAGCATATGAAGAATATGAACTTACCGTTTGGTTTGACAATGGTGTTATCACTGATGAAGATGGTAATGAAAAGCCTAAAGCCAAAACCAAAAAGATCTTTAAACTAAAAGCAATTAGCAAAAGGCAACCTACTCACATCAAAGGTAAGGAACTTGACGGCAAAGATTTTGAAATAAAAACTGTTAAGCCGTTTGATTTTATGCTAAGAAAGATTTACTAGGCTTCGCCGTATAATCTTAACACTTCAGCAACCGCAGGATGTCTTTCGATATCCGTGTTTTCAAACTCTATGAACTTAATCGACTGCGAGCCTTTGGCTACTAGTCTATCCATAAACATTTTTAATCCGTTGCTTTCATAACCTCTGTCATGCTGATTTAAGTCTCCTGTGACTACAATTTTACTGCCCGTTCCTATACGAGTCAATAGCATTTTCATTTGGCTATCCGTAGCATTCTGCATTTCATCTGCTATAATAAACGCATTCTTAAACGTTCGTCCTCGCATGTATGCCAATGGTGCTACTTCTACTTTGTTATCGTTAATCATATACTCTAATTGTTCTGGCGTATAATATTCCTCAAACACATCAAATATAGGTCTCGTCCATGGTGCCATCTTTTCCATTAACGTGCCTGGTAAAAATCCATGTTGCTCGTCAACAGATACTGCTGGTCTCGTGACTACAAACTTATCTATCTTTGAATTCTTTAGTTGTTTGATTCCTGCTAGTGTTGATATAAGTGTTTTTCCTGTTCCTGCTGGACCAACTGCAAACACTATGTTGATATTGTTATCCTCTAGATGACCAAGCAAGTTGTCTTGGTTGAAGTTACGAGGTATAATATTAACTTCTTTTTGTCTTGTGCGTAATAAGGCGCCCCCTTCAATTACTCTCAAATAGTTATCTCCTTTAGATTTTTGTTTCCTATATTTATTACAATTCTGTTTCCTTTGCTTTCTGGACATGTTTGCCTCCTTTTAGCCATAAAAAAACCGTGTATGGTATTCCCAACACGGCTGATTGTTTTATCTGTGTTCCAACTTTTTGTATGGTTGATAATCATATTACATAAAATATTTACACAAAGTTGCATCTCCAAAAACAACGTAGTTTTTTATACTTTCAATGTTAATTAAAAATGTGCTACATTTTTGATAAATAGTTGTAACGGAGATTCATATGACAATATCTACACAAATGTTAAATGATAGTATTAAGAAGATTAGTGAAACTAATAGTCTTCTAGACATGCTATGTGAGTTTGAAAAAGTAATAGATGACGCAGACATATATGCTTATAAGAATTGGGACAAAGGTGAAATACTTGAAGGACCTGATTTAAAAAGACATTTTGTAAATGTAAAACTATTATACAAAGGCAAAGAGATGCCAGATCCAGAGGGTGCAAAAAGACTACTTGCTTTAGAATGCCAAGTAAAGTATAAGAAAGATACACTTTTATCCCCAAGGAAAGTAGCAACATTTGATGATGTAGATGTAGATATTAGACCAGACGGCAGTCAAAGATACAAAGCAAAAACAACTTCAGAACCTTGTTGGGTAGTTGAAATTAAAATGCCTAGAAGATATGTAGATGAATTTAATGCAGATGTTGTAGCAGTTGACGAAGATAATTATGTAGATACAGAAGCAACTCAAGAGCAAGGTAATGCTACCGACATAGCAAACCAATCAACAATGCCTATGATGCCACCAACACCAGGATTAGGAATATAGAATGGGATTAAAAGCAAACGATTTACAAGACACAATTCTAAAAAAGATTAGTTTAGATGAGTTTCATCCTAAAACAGGAGATGAAAAAGATGTTGCAGTTGTTGGCTTTAGGGTTTCTCAATCTGCACCTGGGCAAGACTTATACAAATTTTTAAATAGATCTGTAATAGAAACTAGAGATATTGAAGTATCACCTAATGCTAATGACGATGGACATTACATGGTGTTTATTGAAATGGATAGAAATGAAAAACTATTAGACAATATCAGAGCATTAGTTAAAGACGTTGAGCATGTTGCTACTAAGTTACCTTGGAAGGTTACATTGCCTTACATAGAAGAAGAAATGGACTTAGTTGACGAAGGATTAAGTCAGCATGTGCAAACAGATCCTGAACAGTATCTTACTCCAGCAGAATACAAAGAAAAAATTGCTTCAGATCTAGAAGCAGAAAAATTAGAACTAGAGCAGGCAGAAGCAATGGACAATTCAAATAAAATATTAGAGTTCTTAAAGAATTCAAACATACTAGAAGCAGGCATAAATGATAATATACTACACATACGCGGTAGTAAAGATATTTTTTCTGCAAACATAGTAAACTTTGGAAATGGCAAACAAGTTATGGAAGAGATTGGTATTTCAGAATCAGCAATTAGATATGACTATGAGCCAGTTATGTTAGCAAAGTTAAACAGTATGTTAGGAAATGTTAGGGCACTTCCTATCAATGAATATATAGTTATGTTCAATAACGATACTAAAGATATATTGGTAACTAAACCAGTATAGGAGACACAGATATGAATGAAGCAGTATTAACAGTTTTAAAATCGCACTTCGGTGCTGATAAAGTGTTTGAAGACTCAACCAATATTATAGATGACTTAGGCGGAGATGAGTTCGACGTAGTTGATATAATAATTCAAATAGAAGAAAAGTTAAGCATATCGATTCCTGAAGAGGAAACATTTGATATTGTAACTGTGTCTGCTTTGAATGAGGTAGTTGAAAAGCATGTTCAGTCAACTTAAATTAATATTATTTTTTATGCTACTATCAGGCGCCGCTGGAGGTCTATGGTATGTGCAACATCTCAAATCAGAAAACGAAATCCTTACACTTAATAATGAAAAGTTAAATAACGCAGTTGAATCACAACAAGCAGTTATAGAACAACAGTTAAAAGATATAGAAGCCAAAACAGATATCAACAAAATTCTTACAGAAAACAATGCTAAACTTACAGCAGACTTAAATCTTGCAAATGAAAAGTTTAATAAAGTAAATGCATCAGGTGAGCGAAGAGACATAGGTAACTTGGCTGTAAGCAAACCTAAAAGCATAGAAAGAATAGAACGCAAAAGAGAACAACAAAGAGCAAGGTGCTTTGAAATAGCACAAGGCTCACCACTAACGGAGAAAGAGATTAATGCAACTAAGAAATCGCAGATCAATGCTGAATGCACTAACATTGCCAATCCTAACTATATTCCTTATTAGTGGTTGTGCAACAACAAATCCTTTAGAAGTTTTTACTACTGAAGTAGAACGTATTCCTTTAAATTTAGATCTTCCTCCTGTTGAAACACTTGAGAAAGTAAATGTAATTGTAATTACAAGTAAGAATCAAGAAGAAGTATTTGCTAAATTAAAAGAGCAAAACATAGACCCTGTGTTGTTTGCATATACTGATGAGGATTGGGAACTTGTAACTAAGAACAATGTGCGTATGCGTAATCAACTTATTAAACTCAGAGCAATAATAGAAGCATACAAAGAGTATTATGAACCAGAAGAACAAGAGGGTAAGAGCAATATGTTTAACTTATCCGATGAAGAGTTTGAACCAAAAACATTCAATAAAGACGATTAGCACTTGACATTCTGTCAAACTTCCGCTATAATAATATATTATGGATTACTATGAAACACTTGGGGTTAACCATACCACCACTCCAAAGGAGATAAAGACTGCATACCGCAAATTAGCAAGTAAACATCATCCTGACAAAGGTGGCAATGAGGAAACATTCAAGAAGATACAAGAAGCATACGAAGTATTAAGTGATCCAGACAAGAAATATGCATATGATAATCCAGATCCGTTTAGACAGATGGGCGGTAATCCTTTTGAACATACTGGTTTTCAAGATATATTCAGAGATATATTTGGTAACAGACAACAACGTCAGCCTGTAAAAAACCCAGACGCATTATTTGATATGGAGTTATCGATGCAACAAGCATATACTGGAACTGAAACTACACTAAGCACACCGGAGGGTAGAATTAATTTAACAATACCTGCAGGTGTCAGGCAAGGAACAAAGTTTAGATTGCAGGGCAAAGCAGGAGGCAGAATGGCTAACATGCCGCCAGGTGATTTAATTGTTAGAGTAAATATTCAACAGCCTAACGAATGGGGAAGAGAAGGAGATGACTTGTTTGTTCGTGCAGAAGTAAGTGCCATTGATGCAATGATGGGTAGTTCTGTAAGAATTACACACTTAGATGGTAAGCAATATGATGTTACTATACCTGCAGGAACACAGCCAGGAGGCAGGATAAGAATGAATGGATTGGGTATGCCTAATCCTCAATCTAGTGTAGCAGGAAACTTAGTTATCATAGTATCAATCTATGTGCCCACAATCAATGACAAAGATGACATAGAACTTTTAAATAAAATTATAAACAAAGGTAATCATACCCGAAGGAGTTACGAATAGTAAATGGATAGTAGTAATATAGATAAAATCATAGAAAAGAGTGTTGATCGTGCAAAGGATATGAATCACGAATACTGCACACTTGAACATGTTACGTTAAGTTTATTAGAAAATAAAAAGATAAAAGATTTACTTTCTGATCTCAAAATAGAATCAAATAAAATACAAGAAGACCTTGTAGGATATTTAAATGACTTAGAATTTAACGGATTAGAAACTTCAAACGGTTATAAAGGTTCACCTAAGAAAACAACAGCAATTGAAAGAGTATTCCAAAGAGGACTAGCACAGGTTATATTTGGTGGCAGAGAAACTATCGACCCTGTTGACTTGTTAGTAAGCATACTGTCTGAGGACGAATGCGTATCAAGATACTATATGGAACTTAATGGTTTAACAAAATATACTATTGTTAATTACATTGATACTAAATTTAAGTCAGCCAAGAACGCAGAACTTATAGAAGAATACACTAGAAATTTAAATGAAGAAGCACTTGCTAAAAAGATAGATCCTCTGATTGGCAGAAACGAAGAAGTAAATGATTTAGTTCACATACTTGCAAGACGTAAAAAGAATAATGTATGTATTGTAGGAGAGCCTGGCACAGGTAAAACTGCTATTGCTGAAGGACTTGCTAAACGTATTGTTGACGATCAAGTTCCTCCAATGCTAAGAAACAAAGTAGTTTACAGTTTAGCAGTAGGAGACTTACTTGCAGGCACAAGATACAGAGGAGACTTTGAAGAAAGACTTAAGGCTGTTTTAGATAATCTATCTGATAACCCAAATGCTATTTTGTTTATAGATGAAATACATATGATTATGGGAGCAGGTAGTGCCGGTGGCAGTAATGTAGATGTTGCTAATATGATTAAGCCTGTATTAGGCAGAGGTAATATGCTTACAATTGGTGCAACTACTCCTGATGAGTTTGCAAATACATTTGAAAAAGACAGAGCATTATTGCGTAGGTTTGCAAGATTAGATATAGAACAAACAAATGTTAATGACACAAAAGAAATACTTAAAGGACTGCAATCATATTACGAGCAGTTCCATGTTATTAAATACGGTGAAGGAACAGTAGATAAAATTGTAGATCTAACAGATAGATACATTAAAAACAAATACTTTCCTGACAAAGCATTAGATGTAATGGATGCCGCAGGAGCCAAAGTAAAACTAGCAGGTAGAAAAGAAGTAGTGTTGCAAGACATTGTAAATGTTGTTAGTAAAATATCTAAAGTTAATACAGATTTAGTAGACGTTGAAAAGAAAGATGGCTATGTGAACTTAGACAGCAGAATCAAAGAGATTGTTTACGGACAAGATACTGCTATAGATTCTATAGTAGAAGCAATCCTAGTAGCAAAAGCAGGACTCAGAGAAAAGAATAAGCCAATTGGTTCATTTCTATTTGTAGGTCCAACAGGAACAGGTAAAACTGAAACTGCTAGAGCATTAGCAAAACAAATGGAAAGCAAATTAGTTAAGTTTGACATGTCTGAATATATGGAAAGACATAGTGTTAGTAAACTTATAGGTGCTCCTCCAGGTTATGTAGGACATGCAGAAGGCAAGATGGGACAAGGACAGTTACTTGCAGAAGTAGAAGAGAATCCTAATTGTGTTGTATTGCTAGATGAAGTAGAGAAAGCCGCACCAGAAGTATTACAAGTATTACTACAAGTAATGGACGATGGTAAACTTACAGGAGCAACAGGTAAAGTTGTAGACTTTACAAATGTTATTTTGTTAATGACTTCTAACTTAGGAGCCGCTGATGCAGAAACACTTAAGATTGGCTTTGGTGACCAAACAAAAACTAAAGCAGTTGAGAAAGCAGTTGAAAAGTTCTTTACTCCAGAGTTTAGAAACAGAATGGATTCAGTAGTAACATTTAATAAACTAGACCCAGAGTTAATGCTTAAGATAGTAGACAGACTTGTTATAGAAACTAATGAACTGCTTATTGAAAATGAATCAAATGTTGTAATACAACTTCAAGAGTCAGCAAGAACACAATTAGCAGAAGATGGTTATGAACCTAGCATGGGTGCAAGGCCACTGAAAAGAGTATTTGAAGAAAAAATTAAAAAGCCTTTAAGTAAAAAAATATTATTTGAAGATCTACAAGGTGTTACTCTTAACATAGAATACACAGATGAAGAGTATAAAATATCATGATGCCATGGAATCCTAGAAATTGGGTAGCAGAACAATTTAAAAACTGTAAAGTTTTAGAACAAGCAGACTTTCCAGGCATGGAACTGTTACCTAGTATAACTATATTTTATGATCAGTATCCATATAGAATAGGAATTAAAGGAAATAGAATTGCATATGATATAAAACTTATGACTGATCTAGAAGTATTTTTAAAAACAAATTGTGCAGGCAATTATAGATTTCAATCAACACTTAGAAATTATTATCTTTACTTAGAATACATAAGTGATATAAAAGTATTAAACAACTCAACATTTATACAAGAGAATGGTATAAAAGATTTGTTTCAATCATATACAGGACCATTATCAGAAGCACACCGTGATGCTATCATAGGTGTTGATTCTAAAACAGAAATACGTGAAAATAAATACTTTGGAAAATATGATAGAAAATTAACATTCTCATCTTATCATTATAATAGTTTGGAAATATCTGATTTCAAAAGCAGACTTAAAGAAGTAAGCAACTTTATGAAAGAAAATTTAAATGAAGGCAAGGAATACATGTGGTATAAAAAATATAGTATGTATTCTAGTAACTTTTTGTATGTAAAAGATGCAATTTGGCAGGAGATAGGAGGATACTTTTTATTGCAATTTAATGATATAGTATCTACAAACGTAAAAGTAGTTCCGCCATCCGAAGTTATATAAATAGTAGTATGTTTAAAAAGATTTTTACTAGGAGAAAACAATTGGATAGGAATAATGTATTCGAACAACTTAAAATTGATGAAGGAGTTGTAAATGAGATCTACCATGACCACTTGGGATACCCGACTTTTGGAGTGGGCCATTTGGTCCTCGAATCAGACCCAGAACACGGACAAGCACTTGGCACACCAGTATCGGAAGAAAGAACAAAAGAGTGTTTTGAAAAAGACCTCGACACGGCAATCAGTGAGTGTGAGTTACTATACGAAGAAGGGGTATTTGGAGACTTACCAGGAGAGGTCCAAGAGATCTTGGTTAACATGATGTTCAATATGGGTAGAACGAGACTAAGCAAGTTCAAGAAAATGCATGCCGCTATACTAGAAAGTGACTGGAAAACAGCCGCAGTAGAAGGTAGAGACAGCAGATGGCACAAACAAGTAACTAATCGTGCAGAACGTTTAATGAGCAGGTTAGAGCAAGTATCCTAAGTTGATAAATAGTTATATTAACTAGAGATACAATATGCCAGTAAATCGAAAATCAGTTCAAGTAATGAGTGCTTCAGGCACCAGCATGAGTAAATTCAGCGAACAAGTTAGAGGTGATAACTACTATGGTTATACTGATGGCTTCCATACTTTACAGGTTACATACAGTCAATTTGTAGGTAGACTGAGAATTCAAGGCACATTAGTATTAGAACCAACAGATAATGATTGGATTGATCTAGTTATTGATGCCTCAAATGGTTTGTATGCAGGTTCTAGTTCTTGGAACGCAGATGGATACATCCAATTTAATGCAAATGCACCAGCAGATAAGTCAGAAGCATACAGTTTTTATGGAAACTTTGCTTGGATTAGGTGCCATTTAGACAGATCACACATTGGTGACGGTTCTACATACGATTCTTCATATGGGCAAGTGAGTCGAATACTTCTTTCAGCATAATTTGATAAATAGTGTAGTATATACATTAGAATTATGACTGGAAAAACCATATGGCAAATACAATAATTGGATTAAACGATACCCCTAGCAACTATTCATTATCTGCAAACAAGTTTTTACGAGTAAACAGTGATGCAAACGCAGTTCAGTTTTGGGATATCGAATTAGATTACCTAGCAGACGTTGAGGCATCAAATGCCTATGCACCTAGTGTAGGCCAAACATTAGTATATTCAGCATCCGGTAAGTGGAGACCTAGCACATTAGATGTCTATGCCGCAGGCAATGGTATTAACAAAGCAGGTCTTACATTTAATGTAACTGCTGGAGTAGGTGGTGGACTTACTTCTAATACTAGTGGCGTGTTTATTACAGACATTGCAAACGTCTCAGGCACATACGGTAATGCTAGTCATGTTCCAGTTGTCACAGTCAATTCAAAAGGTCAAGTAACATCAGTTACACCAACAACAATCGTAGCCACACAGGCTACTACGATAACAAATAGTTTTGTAGGTAATGTTGTTGGAACATCAGGACAAATAGTAGTAACAGGCGGCACAGGTAATAATAGCAATGCATTATTAAACTTAGTTGCAACAGGAGTTACTGCAGGCACATATGGTAACGCAACAACTGTTCCTCAATTAACAGTTGATACATACGGAAGAATTCAAAACGTTGACTTGATCACAGTAAGTGGTGGAGGCAGTGGTTCCGGCAATGTAACTGAAGCATACAAACATATTGCAGTATCAGGACAAACTACTTTAAGTGCTGATGCGGCCGCTGATACATTAACTATTGCGGCAGGTAGTGGTATTACTTTAACAACAAATGCCGCAACAGATACATTAACAATTACTGGTAATTCATCAGCGATAGTAAGTGCCTCAGGCATTAATACTTTAAGTGATGTAGATACCACAGGCGTTACCAATGGACAAGTATTAATTTATAACTCTTCAACAAGCAAGTTTGAAGCAGGTAACCAAACAGGTAGTGGCGGAAGTAATGTTGCACTTACATCATTTAGTGTAACAACAGCAACACCAAGTGGTAACGGTAGTTTAGCATATAACAATGCAGGTGTATTTACATTTACACCAGCAGATACAAGTAGCGGTGGAGCCGCAGACCAAACTCTAAGTGTTGCAGGTAATGTAATTACAATCAGTGGTAACAACGACACGGTAGATTTAACTACAATGTTGGCACCATACTTAAAAGCACAAACTGATTCACAAACATTAAGTGTAGCAGGAAACGTAATTACAATCAGCGGAAGTAATGATACTGTTGACCTAACAACAATGTTAGCACCATACAGCAAAACAGATGTTGATGCACAAGATTTAACAATAAGTGGCAATGTTATTAGTTTAACAGGCCAAAGTGGTAATGTTGATTTAACAGCAACATTGGCACCATATTTAAAAACAGAAACTGACAGTCAAAATTTAAGTTTTAATTCATTCAACGGCATACTAACAATTTCAAGTGGTAACACCGTAGATTTATCTTCCTTAAAAGTAGAAAATCAGGACTTATCATTAACAGGTAATGTAATTAGTCTTACTGAGCAGTCAGGTAACGTAGACCTAACAGCATTACTAGGTGCTGTTACAAGTGACTACGGTGACAGTAATGTTGCTACATACTTAGGTGCTCAAGGATACGCAACACAATCAACAATAGTAGCGGCAATAACTGATAGTGCTCCAGGCACATTAGATACATTAAACGAATTAGCGGCCGCACTAGGTGACGATGCTAACTTTAGCACAACAATTACAAACCAAATAGCCACAAAGGCTAATACAAGTTCACTGGCCAACGTTGCTACAAGTGGACTATTTAACGATTTAACAAGTAGACCTGTTATAGGATTATCAGGTAGTAACTTAACATACGACGGAACAACATTAGATTTATCAAGTGTGGGTGCAACAGGACCACAGGGTAATGTAGGTAACACTGGTGCAACTGGTGTTGGTATTACAGTAGCACAGGTAAGCAGTAATGAACTATTACTAACATACAGTAATACAACTACACAAAATTTAGGAAACATCAGAGGACCAGTAGGACCACAGGGTGCTCAAGGTATTCAAGGACCACAAGGTAACGCAGGAGTTGATGCAAATGTAACTTCAGTTGTGGCAGGAACAGGTATGACAGGTGGCGGCTCAACAGGAGCAGTTACATTAAATGTTATAGCCGGTGATGGTATCCAAGCAAATGCAAACGACATGGCCGTTGACAGCACCGTTGTTAGAACATCAGATTTAAGTTCATATCAAACAACAGCAGGTCTTACAGGAGCAATAGATTCACATTTAAATCAAAGTGATCCTACATCAGGATATGTTTTAAGTTGGAATGGCTCAGACTATGCTTGGGTGGCACAGTCAGGCGGTATTTCTAATTTACTAGAAGATACAACACCACAACTAGGTGGACATTTAGATGTAAACGGAAAAGCACTTGTAACCACAGTAAATGGTGATATAGAAATTGATCCAAACGGTTCAGGAGTATTAGTATTTAAAGGTAATGCTACCAGAGGAGCAGGACAGTTTAAATTAAATTGTGAGAATAACTCACATGCTATAACAATTAAAGGACCTCCACATAGTGCGGCGGCAAGTTATACATTAACTTTACCAAACGATGATGGTTCAAGTGGACAAGTTTTAACAACAGACGGTTCAGGAGTATTAACTTGGACTAATAAAACAACAGATACTGATACCGATGCACAAAACTTAACTTTAAGTGGCAATGTAATCAGCCTATCAAAACAAACAGGTAATGTAGACCTAACAGCATTGCTGGCAGGCGGTGGCGGTGG
>Ga0315316_10001219_pt1 | contig 17801 bp, 15 predicted proteins | sample M160m3416metaG_FD_203702 | JGI IMG/M metagenome (GOLD analysis project Ga0315316, IMG submission 203702) | Ammonia-oxidizing marine archaeal communities from Monterey Bay, California, United States - M1 60m 3416 | ecosystem: Environmental > Aquatic > Marine > Intertidal zone | place: USA... | reverse complement strand
CCCAAAACTTTTTGGATTTTGAGGTTTTTTATAATTAGGATCTTTCTTAACCAATGTTTTTCAAAAGTTTGTTGTAATTAAAAGTCTTAGTGACTTTCAGGCAGAATTGAAGAGTGGTGTGATAAGATTTTCCAATCATTACCAGTTTTTATGAAAACAAATGAGAATCGTGCATTTACAGTTTTACCATCCACAATGAAATTGTAGAGACCAGAGTTTGTTACTAGTGATTCAGTTTCATGGTTATGTTGTGTAACAATTTCAACATCAACTTTTGATTTTAAAAGATTTTCAAAGTATTCAAGAATGAGATCATATCCTTTTCGTTCTATATCAGAAAATGTACCAAGTAATAATCCATCATCATGATATAATGATGCTACTTGTTTAGGATCATTTGTTCTAATTTTGCTTACCCAAGTTTCTAACATAATTTTAGATAACATTCTTAGTTAATATTTTTTAAGATTTATCAGAAGCACGTTTCTTTGCAACTTGCATATACAAATCTACAGTTCCACTTCCAATTGGAATTTGACTTCCAACTATTACATTTTCGGTAATTCCTCTAAGTTGTTCAATTTCACCAGTTCTTGCTGCTCCAGCAATTGTAGGAACAGTGATTTCAAATGCTGCACGTGCCAATACACTGTCTTTGGTACCTGCAATTCCATGCCGGCCAATTTGTTGCATGTAACCACGATGACACATTAAGTCAGATACCAGCATCAGATATCTCTGATCAACTTCTAGACCTGCATCTTCAAGAGTTGTACTTAATTCATTAATTAATGCATTTCTTGCAGCCTCAATTCCTAAGGTTTCTGCAATTTCAGAAACATTGTTAGTTCTAACATTTTTCTTATCAAGTCCTGCAACTTCTAGAACTTTGGCAAGATTAGAACCTGTAGTTTGAATGACATATTCATCTCCTTTTTTGACAATTGTAACACGCGCAATATCAGGAACTCCTTTAACAGTTGTCTTCAAGACCTTATTTCTTATAGTAACTACTGCAGGTGCATCAGCTTCTTCATCCACAAGATTGAGAATGACTGAGCCAATTCCATTATCTTCCATTTTGAATTTCTTGTTTGATTCTAATGCTGTTTTAACATCATCAAGTGTACAACCACGATCAGAAAGTTTTCGTTCGTTCAAATTTAGAGTAATTTTTGTTTTATAATCTGTTGGAGCCTCAACTATCAAATCATTTACGGTAGTTTGTAGTATATTACGCGCGATTTGTATTGTTTTATTTTGATCAGTTTTTGCATCACCAAGTAAATAAATATCCATTGTAGGAGTAACAGGTTTCTTTCTTGCATCAACTAATTCTATTAATCTTGGTAAACCTAGAGTTACATTTCTCTCAGCAATTCCTGCAAAGTGGAATGTTCTTAAAGTCATCTGAGTTCCGGGTTCACCAATAGATTGCGCGGTTACAATTCCTACAGCTTGACCAGGTTCTGCCTGTGCATTATTATATAACGATAATCCTTTCTTGGCTACTTTTTCAACACTTTCTTTACTTAATTTTGAATTTTCTAATGCATTACTTACAGCGTTTGATAAACGAGGATTAAATGTACTGGTATATTTTTTGATGAGTGGTGTAATTACATCCTTTGTTGCAGCTTTTCCAGAATCAACAATACTTTCAGATTCAATTAATCTATCGATATTAAATGCTTCACCGTGATCACTTTTTGCTACATCAATTCCATCTTCACCATACAAAAATTGTATAATATGACCATGTGGATCTCTAACAGTTCCATCATATTCAAGTTTTATATGTTCTAATGCATTGATCAATCTTCTCTGCATATATCCACTTTGTTGTGTTCTTACAGCAGTATCTACAAGACCTTCTCTACCACCCATTGCGTGGAAAAAGAATTCTAATGTTGATAATCCATCTCGATAATTTGATTTTACAAATCCATGTGCATCAGGATCATTTTCATGTTCTTCAAAATGTGTCAAAACTCTATTACTGTATCCTTTGTTAAGACGATTACCTCTTCTTGCTTGTTGGCCTAATGCACCTGCCATTTGACCCACGTTTAGTGATGAACCTCTAGCACCTGTTGTAGCCATGATTTTTCCTGCATTATTATCATCTAACGAAAGATTTGCAGCAGTGGCAGCTCTATCTCTCAATTTACCAAGATTGCTCATGATGTATGCTTCAAGTGTTTCTTTTGAAGTCATTCCTCTAATTGCTTTAAGAGTACCTTTCTTTTCTTGGCTAATCAAATCATGAATTTCATCATATGTAGCTTGTGTATCATCTTTTATTGCTTGACGATCTTTTTCGGGTACTTCTAGGTCACTGTAACCGTAACTAAATCCATAATGAGTTATGAATTGTTTAATCATAATTAATTCAGAATTTAAGAAAACTTTGGCTTTTTCGTTACCATAATCTTTTGCAATTCGGTGCAATACACTCTCTGGTTCTTCAGCACCAATTGATGATTTATCAATAACTCCGCTAATTAATTGTCCATTTTTAATTACAACATCTTTTTGGTTTCCTTTAGTTCCTTTTGACCACTTTGAGGTCATTATGTAATTGAAATCTTCAGGCAAGAATAATGAAAACAATTGTTTTCCCGTGTAAAGATTTTCTTTCTTATTTTCAGGTTCAGGTAATTGTCCTGTAAATCCACCAAGCATAGCAAGATTTGCAAATTCTTGACTGCTTAAGGTAGTATCGTCTTTTGTCATAAGATATGCCCCTGTTATAAAATCACGAAGACCCCCAATGATAGGACCACCAAATCTTGGAGAAATTAATTGATCTTGAACTCTCATCAACAAAATTGCTTCAGAGCGTGCTTCTTCACTTTGAGGTACATGAAGATTCATTTCATCACCGTCAAAGTCTGCGTTGTATGGTGGACATACCGATGGATGTAATCTGAAGGTTTTTCCTGGTAAAACATGAACATAATGAGCCATGATTGACATTTGATGAAGTGATGGTTGTCTGTTAAATAGTACAATATCACCATCCATCAAATGTCTTTCAACTAAGAATCCAATTTCTAATGAATCGGCAATTAATGAACGGTCTTCAACAAAATCTAATCTAATTTTTACACCATCTGGACGAGTAATGTAATTAACACCAGGAAATACTGATGGGCCGTTAATAACTAATTTTTTTAATTTTTCAATATTCCATTCAGTGACAATTTCAGGTATCGTAAGCTTCTTTGCTACAGTTTCTGGAACACCTACTTCAGATAAATCCAGATTAGGATCAGGAGAGATAACGGTTCTACTTGAAAAGTCTACACGTTTTCCAGATAATGATCCTCTAAATCTACCTTCTTTTCCTTTCAATCTTTGTGTTAAGGTTTTAAGAGGACGTCCAGAACGATGATGCGCTTGTGGAATCCCACTAACTTCATTATCAAAATAGGTTGTAACATGATATTGTAATAGATCAACTAAATCTTGTACAATGAGAGGAGGAGTTCCTGCTTCCTTACTTTCTTTTAGTCTTTGATTAACACGGATAATATCAACTAATTTGTGAGTAAGATCATCTTCAGAACGGATTCCAGTTTCTAGGATAATTGAAGGTCTAACAGTTACAGGAGGTACGGGTAATGCTTGTAAAACAAACCATTCTGGACGTGCAGTTTTAGGATCATATCCTAATAATGATATATCCGCATCCGGAATTATTGATAATCTTTCTCTAACTGTAATAGGTAATAATCTGTTTTCTCCAATTTCTGTTTTTTCAACAAAAGTTGTTGGTTTTGTAAATATCAACTCATATTGTGATTTTCCACAGTGAGGACAATCCTTTTGCTTCTTAGCCTTTTCTTGAATTTGATCTGGAATTCTTTTTTGAGACAAGATTGTATAAGATGCTTGGCGTTCTTTAATTTTAGAAAATTCTTTGATATCGTCAGGTGACATTTTGATTCTTCCACAAGTGCGGCATGTAGATTGTAATAATTTATAGATATTATCAACAAAAGCAATGTGTAAAACAGGTTCTGCTAATTCAATATGACCAAAATGTCCAGGACTTCTAGCAGCAGTATTACCATCAGTAAGACATTTTTGTCCAGGTTCTAAAACACCAAGTCTTCCATCCATTAAACCTCCTTGCACAGCCATACCATCTTCATCATATGTTTCAGGTTGTGTAATTTCAACAACAGAATATTTTCTAATCTCTTGAGGAGACCAGACTGCAAATGTAATTCCTTCAATGGATTTTGTAGATGTAACAGACATTATACTCTCTCCTTTAGTTTCAACCGTGGTGCAATATTTAGACTGAGAATTTCCTGTAAGAGTAATTTGAAAGCATATGCAACTGAAACAGATGAAATTGGTGCATTTTCACCACATTGTGCACAAACAAACTTTCTTTTTCTTGCATCATGATATCCAGTTAAACCACATTTTTCACATAATAAAATATCAGTTTTATCGGATTCATCTAATAGTCTATCTTTTAGCAACATTGATGCACCATATGCAATTAAACAGTCACGTTCCATTTCACCAAATCTTAAACCACCACCGCGAGCACGACCTTCAGTTGGTTGTTTTGTAAGCATTTGGACTTGACCTCTTGCTCTAGCATGAATTTTATCAGCAACCATATGATGAAGTTTTTGATAATATACAACTCCGATAAATGTCTCAACTTCAAATGATTTACCAGTTCGTCCGTCATACATTTTTTCTTTACCAGAATACTTGAAACCTTCTTTATCAAGAATTTCTTTGACAACATCCATTTTTTCTCCAACAAATGCAGAACCATCAAATTGTTTTCCTCTAAGGGCTGCAGCTTTTCCACATACAGATTCCATCATCATTCCAACAGTCATTCTAGATGGGAATGCATGTGGATTAATCAAAACATCAGGTTGAATTCCTTGTTCAGTATATGGAAGATCTTCTTGTTTTGCTAAAATTCCAAGTACACCTTTTTGTCCATGTCTTGATGCAAATTTATCACCAATCTCCGGAATTCGCATATCACGTACTCGAATCTTGTACATCTTTCCACCTTCATTAGATTGAGTCATTACAACAGTATCAACAACACCATGTTCAGAAGGTCTTACTCCAACAGAAGTATCACGTCTATACGGACCACTAGTTTCAAATTCTTTATACTCTTCCATAAATCTCGGAGGACTTGTTTTTCCAATCAAGATGTCTCCACCGATAACAGCAGATTCGGTTGCTACAATTCCATCATCTTCTAACATTCTGTATGCTTTTTCACCTTTGAAACCTCTAACATTATCATCTGCATTTGGAATCTCAAAGTTATCTCGCATTCCACCAGGATATTGTTTGGCTTCAGTATCATAAATTCTATAGAAGAAAGTTCTGAATAATCCTCTATCAACAGATGAACGATTTAATACAATTGCGTCTTCAATGTTGTAGCCATCAAATGGCAATACTGCAACAGTACAATTTACACCAGCAGGTCGTTCTTCCATTCCAAGTAGGTTCATTGCACGTGTTGAGACAATTGGACCTTGTGGATATAACATAAAATGTTGACGAACATATGTGCTAGTATTCATCATTGGTGTTGAGAATCCAAGACTTTGTTTTGCCATTGCAGATTCGTAAGTATTTCTTGGAGATTGATTATGTTCAGGATAAGGAATGATGGATGCACCTGCGCCAAGAATTGCAGATGGGAAAATTTCCATATGAGTGAATTTTTTTGTATTCTTATCATCAAATGTGACATAACAATTTTCTTCTTCGTTTGCATCAAGTAATTCAATTACTCCCATTCTTACAAGATCATTCCAAGAAATTAATTTCTTAGATATTTTTTCAAGAATATCCTGTGATAGAAGATTTTTACCATCTTTTATTATCACAAGTGGCCTTAATACACGACCAGCATTGCAGTTTATGTAAAGTCTACTTGTAGCACCTTCTTCTTCAGGTTCATGAATTGATATTCCAACATGTGGATGAATTTTTGAACTTCTTCTTAGTTCACGCATCTGATCAACTAAATTTTGGCCATCTTTATGAAATCCAATTAATTTTCCATCGACAAATATTCTGGTACCATCTTTTTTAATATCATTTGAGGTTGAAACTAAATCAGATACACCGATATCAAATAGTTTTTCAATTATTTCTTCAGATGGAATATTTTGAGATATAATTGCAGATAATGCTAGATTTTTGACCAGACCACAATTTGAGCCTTCTGGAGTTTCACTTGGACAGATTCGTCCAAAGTGTGTAGAATGTAGATCTCTTGCTTCAAAATTGGGTTGAGTTCTACTTAAAGGAGATTGGACTCTTCTCAAATGACTGATAGTTGAAAGATAATTTGTTCTATCAAGTAATTGAGTCACACCCACGCGACCACGCCCCCAATTTCCTGTGGCAATTGCATTATTCAATTTATCTGAAACAATTCCAGGACGAATTGCTGCAGCAACTGCATTAATTCCTCGCTTTTGACCTGAGCGCTCTAATTGATATTTCATATCACGAACAAGATTACGGAATGCAGTTCTAAACAAATCAGCAAGCATTTGACCTGCAAATTTAATGACTTTGTTTCCATAATGATCTTTATCGTCTGGTTCAATCCATCCTAACTTTAGTTCTAATAATTTGCATGCAGCTTCACCCATAAAGTGAGCCTTTTCTTTTCTATTTTCAGGATGTTTGCCTAAGTGAGGTAATAGACCCCAATCAAGAAGTGTTTCAGCTCTTTTAATTTGAAATTCTTCTAACATTCCAGGTGCAATTCTTTTACTAATGTAAACAATTGCATCTTTTGAAGCCGGAACATCTCCTGCCTTTTCAAATGAAGCTTCTAAATGATCCTGTATCTCATCAACAAGTGAAACTGCACCAGCAATATCTTTATCAGATTCTAATCCCAGTGCACGCATTAAAGTTACTACAGGAATATCAACAGGAGAGCCAGGAATTTTTGCAACAATCATTCCATCGTCTTTCATAATAAGTTCTAATTTTGCACGATACCCAATTATAGAAGAATATACTTTGGCTTTATGTACAATTTTTCCACCAATTTTTTCTTTATCAACAATGATTTTATTATAGGAAAGATCTTCTAGACCAACTACAACTCGCTCAGAACCATTTATGATAAAGTATCCGCCAGGATCACGTGGATCTTCTTGATGATCAATTAATTTTTGATCATTGAATGTGTTAAGTATACATGCATGTGATTTTACCATTACCGGCATGTCTCCAATATGCACAAAACGGGTTTCAAGTGTTTTACCGTCTTCAACAACACTTGCTTCCATCATAATTGGTGCAACATAAGAAATATTTCGTAATCTTGCTTCTGCAGGAGTTACATGAGTTATAGAGCCATCAAGTTCCATCATGCGTGGTTGTTGTAATTTAATTTTACCAAGTTGTATTTTGTAGGGATATTCTGCATTCTCAATTTCAATTTGACCTACTTCCTGAATAATACTTTGTAAACCCTTATCTAAAAATTCATCAAATGAGGTAAGGTGTTGTCGTGCAATTCCTTCTCTTGCAAGTATGTCTTGAATAACAGGCCATCTTTGTGTATAATTATGTGCCATTATATTTCCACCACATATCTATAATAGGTACTTTGACCTGCAGTTTGACTTTCTCTTGTAATTCTTATCATGTCACCAGGTTTCACACCAAGTCCAAGAATTGCAGGATCGGTTACAAAGATTAATGGTAATTCTGTTGGCTTGCAATTAAATTCATCCAATACTTTTTGAGCTTCTTTTTTTGTCATGATTTCATGTTTTGGGACATAAACATGATCTGGCACTAAAATGGGATTTTTCTTGCTAGCCATTAGTTCAACCCTCTATGCATAACATTAGTTACTAAAAAGAAGAATTGATACAAACTGAACAAAGTCACTATGAGCGCAATATATATTTAATTAGAAATTTTCAGATAATTTCAAAATTTTTCTTTTCTAATGGGTTTTTTTTACACAAACTGGTTATATACGATTTAAATGCTTACAAAATATTGAGATCAAGACAGATTTCTATATTCATTTTGACAAGTTTGATTTTATTACCATTTTTGGGATATGAGACATTTGCACAAGAAAATCAAGAAATGAGTATTACTACTCTAAAGGAATCTTATTCGGCAGGAGAGCCTATCGAGATTACAGGTTTAGTTGAAAGTAAAATTTCAGATTTCAAAGTTACGTTAAGAGTTTTCAATCCAATAAACAATTTAATTACAATTGATGAATTAGAGGTAAATAATGATGGGACTTTTAGTGGATTAATTGCGACATCAATAGGAGGTCTATGGGAAAAAGATGGGACATACACAATTATTACAAATTATTATTCAACTCAACCTGCAACGACACAATTTCAATATGGAGGAATGATTTCTGCAGGAGTTAAAAATACTACGCCAGAAATGCCAATTGCAAAAGAAGTTAAAGACTCTCAATCATTAATGTTTGAAGATTATGAGTTAGAGTATGATCTAAAAGGAGCCAAAATTATTCAAGTAATTCCAGATTTTGAGATGAAGTCATTAATTATTGAAATCGAAACATATAGTGATGGAGATTTAAGAATTACATTTCCAAAAGATGTAATAGATACAGATGAGGAAGGATTTTTTGTTTTAGTTGATGGTGTTGAAACTTATCATGAAGCAACATTTGATGGTGAAAATTGGAGTTTTGTAATTCCATTTTCTTATGGATCACAGGAAATTGAAATTATTGGGACATATGTTATACCAGAATTCGGAACAATTGCAGCATTGATCCTAATGATAGCGATTGGAACAATCATAGGTATTTCAGCAAAGAATAAGCAAATTTTCTATCCAAAAATCTAATTCTACGGTAAAATTAGAAATATACATAAATAATGATTAAAAAAAATCATTTCAAGATGAACGTTCAATCTATAGTACTTTTGATGGCCGTTATGGCAGTAGGAAGTATGGGAGCCGCTTCACAGGCTTATGCAGCAGAAGGTCTATACGCAGACACACCAGTGCCTCTGGATATAGATATCAATGGTGATACATTTGATCATGCATCTACAATAATTGTAGATGGTCAAATTGGAGACTTTAGAGTTGGAACACCTGTTACATTAATTGTTTCAGGTCAAACAGGAGTAGTAACAATAGAACAAATTACTCCTTCTTCCGATGGAAGTTTCTCATTCAGCATTAACACTGCAAGTCCTTTGATGAAATATGACGGCGAATACAAAATTAAAGCAACATATGGTCCAAACAACGATGTAGCTTATGTCACCTTGGAAGGTGGACTTGTTAGAGAAGCAACTGTTGAAACTCATCATGATGACGAAGCACATCATGAAGCAGCAGACTTTACCAATGAACTCAACTACAATATTAGTGGAGGAATGGTAGAAAGTATCACATCAACAAATGATGATTCTCTATTGATCACAATTCACGATGCTGAAGACGGCAGTGAATTGACTATCACACTTCCAGATGATATCATCACACCATTCAATGATGGAACATTCTTTGTTCTAGTGAATGGAGAAGAAAGTGATGATGCAGAACAAAATGGAAATGTAATAACAATTCCATTTGATGCAGAAGCAACTGAGATCGAAATTGTAGGCACACATGTTGTTCCAGAATTTGGCACTATAGCCATGATTGTTCTTGCAGTAGCAATTGTTTCAATAATTGCAGTATCAGCAAGATCAAGATTAAGCATTATGCCAAGAATCTAATTCTCATCTTTTTTCCTTTTTTTATTTTTTAGTAAGAGAAATATACAATAGTAGATACTTGTGGTTATGTTAAAGATTGCATTTTTTGTTTTAGTTTTGTTTGTGCTAATAACACCCGGAGCATTTGCACAAGATATAAACAGAATTTCGCTAAAAACCGATAAGGATGCATATGTGGAAGGAGACGTCATAACTATTTCTGGTAAAATTAATCAAGTCATTATGGGATTAGAAGTTTCAATACAAGTATTTTCGGAAAAAAATCAGATTGGTATTTCACAAGTCAAAGTTTCAAAAGATGGGGAATATACTGATAAAATAAGAGCAGGAGGACCTATTTGGAAAAATGAAGGTCCAATAACAATTAAAGTAACATATGGTGAAACATCAGTAGAAAAAGTGATAGATTTTTTCAAAGAAACATCTGGAGAGTATATATCAATTTATGAAGTTAAGATTCCAAATGAAGGTACGTTTGATGTGTTTTATACAATGAAAGGTGGAGAAATTACATCCATAGAACTTAATCAAAAAAATTTATCATTAGTGATTAATCTAAATACTAATTCAGATGGAGTTTTAGATATGAAATTATCTAGAGATAATATAGATTCATTATCAACCACAGGGCAAGATATTGATTTCATAGTATTAATATATGAAAAAGAGAATTCGATAATTCCAATACAAACAGAATACAAAAAAGTTAAGCAAAATGATAATTATCGTGAGATAAGTATACCAATCAAAAAAGATGACATTAAAGTGGAGATTATAGGAACACAAATTATTCCAGAATTTGGTGCTGTAGCCATGATTGTTCTTGCAGTAGCAATTGTTTCAATAATTGCAGTATCAGCAAGATCAAGATTAAGCATTATACCAAGAATCTAAGTTCTTGAGACAGTATTTAATTTGCCAGAAAAATATCCATCCGGATCAATTTCAATATTAGAAAATCCAATCATGTGTAATTTTTGAAATATTTCATTTTTGACTAGAACATCATTCAATAAGTTGATTTTATTAGATTCAACTTCAATTCTTGCAATTCCATCGATATCCCTTACACGAACTTGCTGAATTCCAGTTTTTTGTTTGATAATTTTTTCACCGATTTCAATTCTAGCCAATCTTTCAGCGGTAACTCTTTGACCCCAAGGTATTCTTGAGGCTAGACAAGAATTGGATGGTTTATCGTAGACAGATAAACCTACAGATTTTGCAGTTTTTCTTACCAGTACTTTTGTGAATCGAGTTTCTAACAGAGGACTACGAATTCCATTTCTATGTAGTGCATCAATTCCAGGTCTAAAGTCACCCATATCATCGCTCTGAGTTCCATCAACTATTGTTGGGATATCAAGAGAAGTAGCTAATTCCAATAATTTATTTGATAATTCATCACGGCAGTAAAAACATCTTTTTTGATCATTCTTAACAAAGTTTTCATTTTCCAATTCATTATACTCAATAATTTTATGAGCAATACCAATTTCCTGAGCGATTATTTTTGCAGAATCTAATTCTTCAGATGATAAAGTTTTGTAATCAGCAGTTACAGCTATTGAATTTTTACCTAATGCCTTTTCTGCAGCATATGCTACAAGAGCACTATCTACTCCACCGGATAATGAAACTAATACACGCTCTTTACTATCAAACCATTTTAATAAATTTTTTAAATTAGTCATTTTTTTTCTTTATCTGTTCTTTTAGTAATTCTTCTGTTTTATTAAAAGTGAGTTTTAATTGATTTGATATGAACTTGACATCTTCATATTCAAGTTTGAAATGTCCAGAATTAGATATTTTGTAATGTATAGTAAAATCTTGATTTTCAAATATTATTTTAGATTCAAGTATTTGTCGTGGTACTACGTACCTTTGTGATGTTCTAATTCTCACTCCTAAAGTTCCTGTTTCATTTATGAGTAGTTTAAGTAACAGATTTGTGTCATTTGGATCACATATTACAGAAATTAATTGAGTTGGTCTACCTTTTTTTGTAACAGCATGAGATACAGTAACATCTTTAGCGCCATTTTTCATCAATTTTTCTATTGTATTTCCAATTATTTCACCAGATACATCATCAAGATTAGTTTCTAGAATTTGTACAGAGTCCTTTACAAGAGTTTCATTTGAGTTACCCAGAATTAATTTTATGACATTTGCAAATTCATCAAAATCTTTTGTGCCAGACCCATATCCAACAGAATCAATACTCATGTCAACAAAGAATTCATTACAAGATGATGCTAGATTAACTAAGATACTAGCGCCAGTAGGTGTTGTCAATTCTTCACTTATAGGACCACCTATCACAATTATGTTAGAATTTTTAAAAATTTCAGTTATTGCATATGCTGGATTTGATGTAGTACCATGTGAAAAAGATACTGTTCCACCACCTATTGCAACATGTGAACATGAAATTTTTTGATCGAATAGATTTAGATCATCAAAAGCAATAGCAGTACCAATAATATCAACAACAGTATCAATACCTGATGCTTCATGAAAATGAACTGAAGATTCATCTTCCCCATGTACATATGATTCTGCAGAAATTAGACTGTTAATTGAATTTTCTGCAAATAATTTTGCATTATTTGATAATCCTAATTTTTGAGAAGATAGTTGAATGCATTTCTTGATTTCACTGGCTTTTCTTTCATGTGTATTTTCATCAACCTCCAAAACCAATTGAGTTGCAGACTTTCCTTTTTTTTGTACTTTTATAAAATCTAATTTTTTAATTGTTGACCCATCTAAAAGATCTGCAGATTCTTTTATTCCATTGATGATTTTGGATTTATTTGCACCAAGATCTACCAGTGATGACAAGATCATGTCGCCAGAGATTCCAGCAACACTACAATCAATGAAAAGTACCATGTCGATAAAATGATAAAATGCATAAAAATCTGTTTGTATTATAAGTTCAACATAGATTTAATTATTGAATATTTTAAAATTCAGTCATGATTACAATAATTGGTGCCGGAAAAGTTGGTGGAGATGCAGCATTATTCTCAGCATTAAGACGATTAGATGATCAGATACTACTCTTAGACATTGCAGAGGGACTACCACAAGGCGAAGCAATGGATCTAAATCATATGTTATCTGAGCAAGGAATTGATGTTAATGTAAAGGGTTCAAACAATTATGAAGATATGAAAGGTTCAAAAATTGTTGTTGTAGTTGCTGGTGCTGGAAGAAAACCAGGTATGACAAGAATGGATTTATTAAAAATTAATGCAGGAGTTGTGAAAGAGGTTGTTGGAAATATTAAGAAATTTGCAGACGATGCAATGATCATTCCTGTTACAAATCCACTTGATCCCATGGCACAAATTGCCTACAAAACTTCAGGATTTGATAGAAGTAGAGTTTTTGGTATGGGTGGAATGCTAGACTTGTCAAGGTTTAAACAATTCATACATGAAGCAACTGGTTATTCTCGTGAATCAACACGAGCTCTAGTAATTGGAGAACATGGAGAAAATATGTTGCCATTAACAAGATTTGCAACAGTATCAGGAATACCATTACCAACAATACTTGCAAAAGAAAAACTTGATGAAATTTTTACTGCAACAAAAAATGTTGCAGCTGAAGTAATCAAACTAAAAGGGGCAACAGTTCATGCACCAGGAAATGCAATATCAGCTATGATAGAATCAGTTGTCCAAGATAAAAAACAGGTAATTCCAGTATCAACTAATTTGGACGGAGAATATGGACAAAAAGATGTTTCAATTGGAGTTCCAGCTGTAATTGGAAAAAATGGAGTGGAGAAAATTGTTGAATTAGAATTAAACAATGAAGAAAAAGAATGGTTTGACAAAGGAATTGATAGTGTAAAAAATGCATTATCAGGTGTTGAATTTTAAGTAATTTTTTAAACCAATTAGATTTTAGAATACTATGAATATTTCAGATATTTTAGATTCAGTAAAAAATGGAAAAATATCCGTAAATGAAGCAAAAAAACAGTTATCACTATATTCAATAGAAGAAATTGAGAATTTTGCTAAAATTGATCTTGGTAGAGAAATAAGAAAAGGAATTCCTGAAGTGGTATTTGCTGAAAGAAAGGAAAAATCAGAAGTAGAAAAAATTATTAAAAATGTATTGAAAAAAACAAATTCAATAGTAGTTTCAAGAATTCCAAAAAAGAACTATCACGATATTTGTAATTATTGCAAGAAAAACGATTTTAAAATTAGTACAGGACAAAATTGCACAACAATTTTAGTTTACAAAAAACCATTAAAGAAAACTAAAGGAAAAATTGGAATTATTACCGCAGGAACATCAGATATCGGAATAGCCGAAGAATCAAGATTAATGTGTGAATCAATGAATTGTAATTGTATCACTAGTTATGACGTAGGAATCGCAGGGTTACATAGAATATTCCCAGTTTTGAAGGAGTTTGTTAAATCAGATGTTGATGCAATAATAGTGGTTGCCGGGATGGAGGGTGCATTAGCATCAGTAGTTTCTTCGACAGTAAATGTTCCAATAATAGGAGTTCCAACATCAATCGGATATGGTTATGGTGAAAAAGGAGTTGCAGCGCTTGCATCAATGTTACAGAGTTGTTCATTAGGATTAACAGTGGTAAATATTGATAATGGAATTGGAGCTGGTGCTGCTGCTGCAAAAATTGCAAATCAAATCAATAAAAAATAGTAAATTTCCTAAAACGGTCTTAATAAATCTCGTAAACGATATATATCATAGGTAAAGGGAATGGTTAGAGTTGTCAGGTAAAAGAATCGTATTAACAGCAGATAGAAGTTTAATGACAAATTATAGAGGAAATTTTCTTTATGGATTCATAGCATGTGGGCCATATGAAGTTCTTCCAGAATGGGTTTTCGATAAGGTATTTTGTCCACCAGTTGAAACTGATCCAATTACAGGTGAAGCAAAAGTTGCGCAAGTAGGATTAAGAAGAGTTGAGAGTGCATTACATCAAGGTTATGATAAAAAAGATGTTTTTGTTGCGAATCCAGAACATCTATCAAAATCAATAGGACCAGATACCAAAATTGTTGGAATTAATGTAATGGATCCATTAGGAATGGCACCAGTTACAACAACCATGGCTCCAGAAAAATTGTCATATGTTGCAATGAAATTTAAAAAAATGTGTGCAGAGATAATACAATTAAAAAAGAAATATGATTTTAAAGTTGTTGTAGGAGGAAATGGGGCATGGGAATTAGCAAAATCAGATAGAATGAGGGTGCATGGAATTGATACAGTAGTAGTAGGTGAGGCAGATGAGCTTGCATTAGATCTGTTTCATGATTTAGAGAAAGGTGACGCTCCAGAATTGATGCATTGTTTTGTTAAAAATATTCAAAATATTCCAGAGATTACAAAACCAACTGTAAACTCACTCATTGAAGCAATGAGAGGATGTGGAAGAGGATGTGACTTTTGTGATGTTAACAAACGTTCTAAAAAAGACCTATCAATAGAACGATTACAAAGAGAAGCAAAAATTAACTTAGACTATGGATTTGATTCAGTTTGGCTTCATTCTGATGAAATGTTACTTTATGGATGTGACAACAAAGATTTCATTCCAAATAGAGATAAAATCACAGATTTGTGGAAAGGTCTCAAAGATATGGGTGCAAACTTTATTGGTACAACGCATATGACATTTTCAGCAGTTGCTGCAGATCCTCAATTAATGAGAAACATTGCAGATGTTAACAGGCAACATGAAACAGGTAGATGGCTTGCAACAAATCTAGGTATTGAGACAGTATCTCCTTCAATGGTTAAAAAACATCTAGGTGTGAAAACAAGACCATTTGCTACTGAAGAATGGGGAAGTGTTGTTAGAGAAGGAGCAAAAATTCTAAATGATAATCATTGGTTCCCAGCTGCAACAATAATTATTGGATGGCCAGATGAGACACCTGATGACAGCCAATTTACAATTGATATGATGAATGACTTTAGAACAATGAACTTTAGAGGATTAGTTGCACCACTTCTTTATCAAGACTTTAGTGAGAAAAATTCAATGCACTTTGGAAACTTGAATGAAGCACAATTTACACTATTTTGGAGATGTTGGGAAAATAACCTACGCGTGATTAATGATATTATTCCTATAATTCTGAGAAACAAGACATATGGTCCACCAATGAAGATTTTCATGTATGGTATACTCAAAGCAGGAACGTGGGCAATCATGAGATATCTAAGAGGATTATGCAAAGATCTGTTCAATGGAAGAACACCAGATGAGATTATCGAAAAATATTCTAGAAGTAGATCAGTCACGGCATCAAAGATGATAACAAAGAAACTCTAGAATTACACCTAAGAAATAATAATTAAAAATTTACAGGCAACTCATGCAATTAGAATCTAAAGCAAATTTGATAATTGTGATCGTTTCTTTTGTATTCGGTACAACATTATTTGCGATTACAGTTATTGCAGGGTTCATTATGGAACATTATTTGTTCGGAGTAGTTGGAATGGCAATTAGTATTTTGTGTATTTTGATTGGAATAATAAAGTTGGGCAAATTTAAAAAAAGAAATTAGATTACAAATTTTCAATTGCTTTATCTGCAATTGTGTTTCTTTTAGGAGTAATTACAATAAAGTAGGTTTTATCTGCACGTTCAATTGCTTCAACTTTAGTAACTGAACAAGTTTTAACATCAAATTCATGGATTCCTGTTTCAAGTTCACCTTTTGCATATAGCATTAAAAATAGATCTCCACCAGATTGACTTAATGGAATGAAAGAACAAATAAATCCTTTGTAAGAATTAATTGGCATGAAATTTTTCATTGGAGGTGCAACAGATGAAAGATACAATAACAAATCTTCAATGTTTTCAAATTCCTCATATTCAATGTTCATACCAATACTGAATCTTTTGAATATATAACTTAATTGTGTTTAATTCTATTTTTAATTACAATGATTGCTGCAGCTGGTGCTACAAAGTACATTCCAATGTTCAATAATATTATTCCAATTCCATATCCTAACATTTCTTCTTCAGTATCTACATCAACGTAGTTGAGTAAGGTTAGTGAAGTTAGTAATGGAGTTAGTGTTATTTTAACTGCTTCTTTGAATACAGGATTTTCTCTTTCATAGTCTGCCACATATGGTGAGAATGAATAATAGAATTGGTTGAAACCTGTCATGAATGCAGTTCCTGATTGTGTTGTCATTACAGTATTATCTCTAATCTCTCTCAAGAATTGAACTTGTGGTGCCATTTCAGTTCCAAATGCTGCAGTTGCGATTAGACAACCGCCACCTTCAGATTTTTCTACTACACATTTACCATCTTTCATGACAGTACCTTCACCACATAATGGTTCTGGTTCTGGTTCTGGTTCAACAATTGCAATTGGTTCAGGTTCTTCAATTACTGGTTCTGGTTCTTCAATTACTGGTTCTTCAATTACTGGTTCTTCAATTACTGGTTCTTGTACTGTTGGAGTTGTTTGACCGCTACCACCTGCATAAGTAAAGGTACCCTCAGCTTTTTGTGCTCCATAATTTACTTTAACAATATAATCACCTCCAGATTTCCAAAGTGGTCCTCCGGCTACTAACGTAGTAGAATATTCGTTATTGGAGTCAAGAGTCAATTGATCAATTTTTACAATGTTACCTTCAGTGTTTACAATCATTATTGTTATTGGTTGTTCATATTCAGATAGAGATGATTCTTTGACTTTGCCATAAACTATAATTTCAGAATTTTCTCCATAAATTGAAGCGTCAGTTAATACCGTTAATGGGGGTTCTGATGATTGTGCATTTGCAAAACTTGGCATTCCAAATGATAAAATTGAGAACATTAGTAACAGAATTGCACCAGAAGCAATAATCTTCATTTGAAATTTCTGTTGCAAAGTGGTATTTATTATTTAAGGATAAAAAATTTGACAAAAACTAGGTAATTTTTCTAGATAAAGTTTTCAGATTAAGACACTGGTTAAATAC
>Ga0315316_10001218_pt1 | contig 17802 bp, 7 predicted proteins | sample M160m3416metaG_FD_203702 | JGI IMG/M metagenome (GOLD analysis project Ga0315316, IMG submission 203702) | Ammonia-oxidizing marine archaeal communities from Monterey Bay, California, United States - M1 60m 3416 | ecosystem: Environmental > Aquatic > Marine > Intertidal zone | place: USA... | reverse complement strand
GGAAAACCTTGCAAATCATGGAGACGGAACTCGATGACTTGCACAACGTGCCTCTGGCATACATGCAGGAGTTCTACAGTCTGCGATTGCACATTGAATTTGTGGAAAGGCGTCTGATTCGAAAAATGAGAGTGAATGAGAACGCAGGAGAAGTATCGGAAACGACCAGTTCAAGTCCCACGGGTACGCAATCGGAAAGCGACTCAGACTCGCGTGCGACCATCCTGTGCAAAACGGAAGAAACAATCGCGATCGATTCAACAGTCTCATTCGCACAAGGCGAAATCGAGTCGCCTGAAACGCCACCGGAGCGGAGCGATCCGCCATCAAAAGATCAAGCCTAGCGATTCCTCGCTACCGCTTGCCTAAGGCTGAACCGCACAGGATGCAGCTAGCAGGTGCGACCTACCGGCGCTGCTCACATCGCATCAACATTCAAGAAAACCGGACTGCGTCAAAACAGTTCAGGGATCGGCTTGCCCAGATCCGTGATTGGAACAGGTCGATCACCGTCATACAAATTCGCAGCGGGGTTGATTTGCAATGCGGCAAGTGCTGTGGCGAAGTAATCCGGCACGCTAACGGGCTTTTCAATCACTTGTTCACTGACTTCATCGGATTGGCCCCATGCTCCCGTATGCTTCAAGCCGCCTCCCGCAATCACGCTTGTAAAGCACTTCGAATGATGGCCTCTGCCTCCGCCTGAATCAAAACCACCGGGACGACCAAATTCAGAATTCACAAGGATAACCGTTTTGTCCAGCAAACCATGCTTATCAAGGTCTTCCATCAGGGTAGCAAGTGCTGCATCCAGATCTTGAATCAACAGATGCTGATTTAACTGGCCCCCGTTGTGTGTGTCCCACCCCGTTCCATTCTTGAAGTTGTCACTGTAGGAAACCTCAACAAATCGAACCCCCGCCTGAAACAGACGGCGTGTCAACAAACAGCGCTGACCAAACTCACTCTTGTATTCATTTCTGAGAGAATCAGGTTCACGACTGAGATCAAACACATTCATGAATTCAGGGCCAGCTAATCGCAAACTCTCTGCGATCGCAGCATCGTATTGTGCAAACTTTGAATCACCAGCAAAACGGTTAGACCCGGCATTGCGAACGGTATCAAGCAAGCCTTCGCGTCGTGCGATGCGATTCCCAACAATCGATTTGGGTCTTGCGAGCCCGGCAGGACCCGAGTTGATATTCGTGGAATAAACATAGCCAGCCTTGGGCCCCAGAAACCCTGGACCGCGAGCAATATTAGGGTACCCAAGCAGCATGTAAGCCGGCACACCTTCTGCGACCGCCCCACGCTGATCAGCGACAATCGACCCCAGTGATGGATAAGTCACGGTGCCGCCAGTAGACCTACCCGTGTGCATCCGATTCGCCGCAGCAGCATGCTCATCAACGACATCATGATTCAGCGTTCGTATGGCCGTAACGTTCTCCATCATCCGAGCGGTTTTCGAAAGATGTTCACAGACCTGCACACCGGGCACAGCGGTATCAATGGCGGCATAATAGGACCCGGCTTTTTTCTGCTTCGCATCCCCACGTTTTTTTGGATCAAAGGTATCGATCTGCGACATACCACCACCGAGCCACAGCATCACGCAATGCTCAGCTTTCCCGAGCGGCAGCGAAGGTGCAGCATGAGCGACATTACCCATCATGACAGCGCCAGACGCAGCAACAGATGCCTGAATGAATTGTCGTCGTTTCATATCCAATGATCTCACGAGGAAGTGAATTCGTTCTGGCCGGAAACAACCTTGAGGTAATTCTTCGGTGAACGCTTCGGTAGTTGATTAGGGAACAATGATCATCTCAGGAGCATTCAGCAATGCCCATAGGGCATCCTCTGCACACTCTCGCCAAGTGACCCGCAAATAGCGAGTCGGCGGATCGCCTCGTCGTGCGACTTCTTCTTGCTTTTGCTTGATGGAGTTGGCAGCACTATCGAGATGATTCGACCATGAAACATATGGCATACGTTCCAACTTCACCGGCGGCGGCAAAAGCTCTTCGGGTACAACCCGCTCGGCAAAACCACTGCTCAACAAATTAACAAATCGCTGCTCTTCCGATGGCGTTGGCAAACGTGTCAGGAATCGGAGAAATAAGGTTTCAACCAATTCATGGACTGACTCAGCTTCAATGCAGAGCCTTGTTAATTCTGAATCGTCAGTCAGTTGAGTCAACCATGATCCCATCACTCCGTTTGCCAAAACTCCGGGTTGCAATGGGTTGGGTTCTTCAATTCGGTGTGACGTTGGTTCCTGACGCGAGTTCCTCCACCCGAACGCAAGCAGAGTATCGACGACAGCTTGCATCTTTGGCATTGCCAAGCTCGGACGATCACGCTCATTAGCCATCGTGGTGAATTCCCAAGCATGTTTTGGCTGACCAAAATTCATGAAGTAATCTGGTGCCAGACGTCCCTCAATATCCATGGTCAAATGCCCAAGATTCATTTCTCGTCCCGCAACATGCCACGCATTGTCAACAATCTGTTCCGCGGCCAAACGACGACGGTAGGGACCTTCAAAAAAACGATCCGACTCGACCAGATTCGCTGGCACATCTTGGGCCGCACGCTGATAGAGGTTTGAATTCATGATCTGACTGGTCAGCAAACGAAGATCGTATCCCCCACGGATGAACTCATCGGTCAAAAAACCCAACAATGCGGGATCCACGGGTTGATGCCCTTCCCAATCATCAACAGGCTCTACCAATCCCGCTCCCATCAAGCGTTTCCACAGGCGATTCACGATCACCTCCGCAAACCTACGCGAGAAAGTCACGTTGGCTGCAAAGCGAACACGTGAATCCTGATCACTGGAAATGATCTGACTCAAATCTTCATCACTGACTACCTCAAACGGCCACTCTGGATTCACCGTTGATCCGACATCTAAAGTCACATCGATCAAGGACTCACGCCCTCCCGCACTGACATGATCGAAAAAGGCTTCCGGCACACTACTCGTTGCTGGCACCTTGATCGGTTTGCGTTTCAGCATCGCAGCCAATTGGAATAACGTCTTCTGAGTTGTTTCATGATAAGGCGCGTCATGGCATCGCGCGCACTTCATATCAACGCCAAGAAACGCTGTCCCGATGATGTGGGCCTTGGCAGCCATCGGCACATCATTCAGCGTTGCGACACTGAAGCCGCCAGCACCACCACCCCAAGTGCTTCCCCGCATGGTTATCAATTCTGTAGCAAACCGATCCATGGGTTTATTGTCTCTCAGTGATTCCAGCACCCAATATCGGAATGGTCCGGTGTTGTTCAACATCGGTTTGAGTAGATTGGGATTCTCAGCAAGCACATCCTGCCAATACCCTACCCAGTTATCAGCCCAACGTTGGTCGGCCAAAAGCCGATCAATCATTTGAGAACGTTTGTCGTGGTCTCCATCCTGTACGAATCGACGAATCACGTTGACTGGTGGGGAAACCCCTACCAGATCGAGCCACGCTCTCCTCAGAAAAGTCAAATCATCAACAGTTGGCAGCACTTCTGCGATTTTAACAGGCGCGGAGTCAAGACGGCCGCCCTGAGTGATCCACTCTCTCAATATTTCAATTTGCTTCTCATTCAAACCCGCTCCCTTGGGAGGCATCCGGTCTCCAGAATCAGAAGTTACCAGTTCCATCAGATAACTGGCTTCTGGTTTTCCGGGGGCCACCGCGGCATCACCAGATTCCCCGCCGGCAAATACATTTTCCTGAGAGTGCAGATTTAATTCTCCGCGTTCCTTTTCACCATGGCAACGGTAACAGTGCTCAGCAAAGATGGGTCGCACGTTCCTGTTAAAAAAGGAATCAGGATCCCCGGCCTCTTGCTTTGCGATGACAATCCGCTGATTGACTAGTTGGTCAATGCTCTTGCCCGTTGATTCTCCCACAAGACGCTCTGCCGCGTACTGATGCCTGTCATTCCAATAGGCTTGCTGCTGGTCAGCCTGTCGACGGTGTTCAATATCCATCGAATCGAGTTGCTTCCCCAAACGATCAACGAATCCCAGCCAACCCTGATCATTAAGTGGACTACCACTTTGCTGACCGGGGGTAAGCAAATGAAACATGTCCATTCCATTGGAAATGGCCAAGCACGGCTCACCGAAATCAAGACGCAATCGCGGCCCACCGACCATGACATCCAGCACGATCGCGTGGCGTCCACCCGAGCTTGAAAATGAAACGATTTTTTCAACATCATCCATCGCCGAGGGTCGCATCCCCGATCGCACAACATCAGGGACTGGCTTCACTTGATTATGCGCACCACCGCCGCGTTTCTGCTTGGGCAATGAAACAACCTGTTTCCGATCGATGAACAATCTGGTCGCAGTACGACTCCTGAGCAAAAACTCGTACTCACCAGGTTCCAGTTCTATTTCCGTGACAGCTCGAACCATCACGGCTGTCCCCCAGTCTTCACGGATGCCCCAGTCGTTGTATTTAAGTGGCAATCGCAGAAATCCCAACTCTGCCTGCTGCCACGCAACAAGCGGCTCACCCGGATCATTTGGAAAAGATCCATCACTGCTCAATGGCCCATGCATGTTGACCTGCAAAACACCCGGATTGGGATCAGGCAGCACCAACGGGGGCGGCACGTATTTGAATCGACTTTTGAATATTTTCTCTGGGACCACACGGCGGTATAACGCGACCTCGTCCAGTGTCCCGTGGAAAGAATTACTGATGTTTCCTCCCATCGTCGATCCCAGCCAAACTTCATCGTCGTCAACCACGGGTGGTGCCGTTGTTGCCCCACCCATGTCCCACTGCCCCTCGACCTCGTTTCCGTCAATGTACGCTCGGATTGAGTCTGATTCCCCGAAGGTGTAGGAAAGAGCAACATGGTGCCAACCTGAACCCACCGCAAACCCATCTTTACTGGTCCAGCGATGCCAATCAGCAGGCCCATGATCACCCGCTCGACTGCGGAACAGGAAATTCACTCCTGCCTTGCCGCCAACCGATGTCAGTCGAAAAGCCCAATTCTGGTTATCGCCAGGAAACCCAGCGTTGGAAGTCCTGCCCTTGGTCAAGATCGCCGAGTAACCCTTCAGCTCAGTCGGATTGACCATGGCTTCCACCGAGAATGAATCACCATGATCAAAATCAAACCTCGACTCGATGCCCTCATCCGGAATCACAAGATGGGTACCGCCCTTCAACCCAATCCCCGTGTTGCCCACTGAAAAGCCAGGGTGCGTGGGGCTCCTTGGACCCGGCTTTAAACTTACCCCTTCCGCTACTGCGTCTGACTCTCTGAACGACCAGTGGGCGACAGGATTTGCTGCACTAATTTTACTTTGAAAATCAGAAGTTTCTTCTGCACACACCCGGGTGGTGATGACTACAACCAAACCAGTCAGCAGCGCTATCCGGACAGCAAAAACACACGTGCGGCGGGTTTTCATCAGTTGGAACACCTGATTCCTTGTAGAGGCGGGAAGCGATCGTTACGTTCGCTTTGACAAGCTTAAGTATAACAGAACGAGGGATCTGACCAAATTTGACTCACGCATTCTGTACAATTTCCTCTGATATCAGACGCATTGACCGTACACGAAACATCCCTTGCCGTGCGGAGCGGGCATTTGCAGCCTGCAACAAGAGGAACCGTGCTTTCCAATCAGCAAGCATTCCGAGGAAATTGATGACAACCAGTCTGAAGCAACTGACCACCACTCTGATCATGGCAACCTGGCTTGGCTTATCCAGCCCAAGCATTCAATCGGTATCTGCTGAAAATCCGCATGGCTACCTTTCCGAGTATTCCGAGCCCTACTACCCAGGCACTACCTTTCCAAAATTGACGACTCCGCAATGGGTAGGAGAAACCGGGGTCGATGCAGTCGTCACGTTGGCTATCGATGACATGCGTGACCCAGCATTGTATGAAGCGTACCTGCGGCCGATTCTTGAACGGCTCAAGGCCAGACAGGGTCGTGCCCCCGTCAGCATCATGACCTGCACCGTGGATCCCGCTGACCCGCAACTGCAACGCTGGATCAAGGAAGGCTTGTCCATCGAGGTCCACACCGTGGATCATCCCTGCCCCTGTTTGCAGGGTGATCAATTTGACACCGCCAAATCGACCTACGATCGGTGCGTGGACCTGATGGCTTCCATTAGCGGTAATCGGCCTGTCGCTTTTCGCACACCCTGCTGTGATTCACGCAACACGCCAAGCCCGCGCCTCTGGAGCGAGATATTCAACCGACGCACGCCACAGGGAAATTATTTGCAAGCAGACAGCAGTGTCTTCAATGTGTTCAACAGCCGAGACCCAGAACTGCCAAAAGATCTCGTCATCGACAGCGATGGCAACCCCAAGCTGAAGAAGTACATCCCCTTTCCTTCGTTTGTCAACACGATTGAAAACTATCCTTATCCCTACGTGATTGGGAAATTGTGCTGGCAATTTCCCTGCATGGTTCCGAGCGATTGGGAGGCTCAACACCTGCATCAACCCAACAATCCGATCACTGTTGCTGACATGAAATCAGCACTCGATGCGACAGTGATCAAGAAAGGCATGTTCAATCTGGTTTTCCATCCTCATGGGTGGATCAGAAATGACCAGATCATCGAATTGATTGACTATGCCCACAACAAGTACGGCAAACGAGTCAAATTCCTCAGTTTCAAAGACTGCATGGATCGGATCAACGAAAACCTGCTTGTCGACCAACCACTGCGTTCACCAGACAACGGCGAAGACAATGGAGTACGCATCGCAGATGTGAACAACGATGGATTCCTCGACGTTCTGATCGGCAATGAGAACACAAAAACCATGCGTGTTTGGCAACCAGCACGCCAACGTTGGCAATCAACTCAACATGATGTGACTTTCACCTCTACTGATGGCCAACGCCGCATTGACCACGCAGCCCAAATCGGAAGAATCACACCTGAGTCTACCTTTTCGATCCTGGTCAACCACGGTCAGGACAAAGCCACGTATGAGTTTTCCGATGGTGAACTTAAGCGCGAGGTTTTACCTAGTTCTTTAATGAACATTGCCACATCCATCGATGGCGTTGATCAGGGTGTTCGCCTGCGTGACATTGATAATGACGGCTCAACAGAAATCATCATTGCCAACCAAAGCGAACAGAAGATCATGCGGATCAATGAGCAAGGTGATTGGATCGAGGCAGGTCCCTTTCCGGCCCCCTTGGTTGATCCTACTGGCAATGACAATGGGGTGCGTTTTGTCGACTTGGATGAGGATGGAAACGATGACGTCATCTTCAGCAACGGAAAGATTTCTGGCATTCAATTGTTTGACATCGAGACGGGACTTTACACACGCACCGTCGAGGACGCGAACGATATCCCTTTGATCGTTCGCAATGGCACTAACAATGGGGCCTGGTTTGCACGGCAGCACATGTGGGTCCAGAACGAGAACACCAATCGCCTACCAGATGGAGTGGATCGTCGATCTTTTGCGCAGTTGCTCGGAAAAACCGAACCGGGGCCAAGAACTCCCGAACGCTCACTTGGTTCGATCGAAGTGCAGTCGGGATTCAAGGTTGAATTGGTGGCTGCTGAACCACTTGTGATGGACCCTGTGGCGATCGACTGGGGCTCTGATGGCAAACTGTGGGTCGTCGAAATGGCGGACTATCCACTGGGCATGGACGACCGTGGCAAACCGGGTGGAAGAGTACGTTACCTGGAAGATACAAACGAAGACGGCAAGTACGATTCGTCCACCCTGTTTCTGGACAACATTCCCTATCCCACGGGAGTTATGGCATGGCGTGACGGCGTGATTGTCAGTGCCGCCCCCAGCATCTTCTTTGCAGCTGATCGCGATGACGATGGCAGAGCTGAAATTATCGAAGACTTGTACCGCGGCTTTGGCGAAGGCAATCAGCAACACCGAGTCAATGGCTTCGAACGTGGACTCGACAACTGGGTCTATCTTGCCAATGGTGACAGCGGTGGCAATGTCGAATCTTTAAAGACAGGCAAACGTGTCAATTTAGGTGGGCAGGACCTGAGGATACTTCCTGATCTTGGGGAGATCGATCTACAAACAGGCCGCACCCAGTTTGGACGCCACCGCGACAATCATGGCAATTGGTTTGGCTGCAGCAATCCGCTGCCGGTTCGGCACTTCGTGCTGGCAGACCACTACATGCGTCGCAATCCTTTCGTTGCAACCCCCACACCACGACGTGACATTGCACGAGTCGACAACACCCAACTGTATCCCATATCGCGTGTTCTCAGCCATTGGTCAGGATATCAACCCCCTGCTGCAGGAACGGGTCACAAATTCACATCTGCCTGCAGCACCATGGTCTACCGGGATACCCTACTGGGCAACGATTTCCTCGGTGACACGTTCACCTGTGCCCCCGTCCACAACCTTGTTCACCGTCGAAAACTGACTGCGGACGGCGTTTCATTTCAGAGCACGCGCCCCACAGAACATCCGGACTGCGAATTCCTCGCCTCGACCGACAGTTGGTTCCGACCAACCACCGTCACAACAGGTCCTGATGGGGCATTGTGGATCGTTGACATGTATCGTCTTGTGATTGAGCATCCTGAATGGATTGACGATGAACGAGAGAAAGAACTTTTCCTCCGTGCTGGACACGGTCGCGGGCGCATCTATCGCGTGCTACCCACTGACACCCCACCACGTCCCATCACCAAGCTGAACACACTGGACTCATCCAGCGTCGCTGACCTGCTTAATTCCAGTAATGGCCGAGTTCGTGATCTGGTTCAGCAAGAACTTGTAACAAGACGCGACTTCGCAGTCACGGAAAAACTCGAGCATATGACCGCACACGCGAAAACAGAGATGGGGAGATTGCATGCTCTTTGCACGCTGGCTGGTATCACTCTGCCGAAACCAGACTTGTTAGCGACCGCACTCAGCGACGAATCCGCCACGGTTCGCCGCCATGCAATCCGACTTAGCGAAACCCATATCTCATCCGCAGAATCTCCTGCACTGAAACTGTTGCAACAGCTCGAACGAAGTACGAACGACAATGACCCCATGGTGCTCCTTCAACTCGCCTACTCGCTCGGAGCCGCAACCGAAGATCAAGGTGTTGCGGGGCTCGCAGCATTGGCAATGCGCACGCACGATGCCCCGTACTTGAAGGCTGCGATTACAAGTTCGCTGAACCGAAAAAACCTGGCTGCTTTCTATACCGCGATTTCAAAACATCCTGTTATCGCGCAGTCATTTCGACCCACCATCCTCGAAATGGCATCACGAATGAACAACGTTCAATTTCTGACCCGTGTCGTGAGTGAGCTTTTAAAACAGCTGGAATCTTCCCCTGCATCGAAACCCAGCATGCGTTCACTTACATCAATACTGACTGTCATGGACCGCCAAAGCAATGCACTACCGCAGCAGACACTGGCGAGAATCGACAAGGCTTTGGCACATGCCTTGATCACAGCAAACGACGACAGAATGGCGGTCAGCGTCCGGATTGCGGCAATCGAATTATCAGGACGCAAAGCCAAGCATACTGAAACATTACTCAAACTTCTGACCAATAACGAACCAATCGAAATTCAGACAGCAACCACAAGAGCTCTCGCTCCGACGAATCCTCAGGAGATACTAAAGCGATTCACTGGCATGAGCCCGGCGGTGCGCGCCGTTGCAGTCGAAAGTTTGTTGTCTCGCAAATCAACAACGCATGATCTGCTCGCAGCAATTAGCACAAAAGCAATCCCCGTCAACTCGATAAGCTTGCTGCATCAGCAACGGCTTACTAGCCACGTTGACAAGCAACTGCAATCAGAAGCAAAAAAACTATTTGACTCATCTCCGACATCAGAAGAACGCACGCAACTCATCAGCAAATATCAATCATCGATATCCCCCAACGGCGACATCCCACTTGGGAAACAAATTTTCACACAGCATTGCGGCACCTGCCACCACTTCAACGGCATCGGCAACAAGGTTGGGCCTGACTTGACTACTCTAAAGAACCGGTCAGCCAATGCTTTAGTGACCGCCATCCTCGATCCTGGCGCAGCGGTTGAGGACAAGTACCTCAACTACAGTGTGCTTACATTTGACGGCGTCGTGCACGCTGGAATAATCGCAGGAGAAACAAGCACTGCAATCGAACTCCTACTTGCCGATGGGAAAACGAAAACAATTGTTCGCAGCGATATTGAGAGGCTCCAAACAACAGGTCAGTCATTGATGCCTGAAGGCATGGAAAAAAACATCACGCCTGGGCAAATGTCGCATCTGATCGCATTCCTCAACGGGGGCACGGAAATCGCAGAAGGCGACTCATACTCGCCACGACCCGAAAACGTTCCTGTTACAGTCACAGCAAATGCGGACGGCACTCTGCATTTGAAGGCAGCAACGAGCCAAATGCATGGTGAACAATTTCGTTTTGAAGGAACTTACGGAAACATCGGCTTCTGGAATCAAAGCGATGAATATGTAAAGTGGCTCATCGAAGTCCCCGTGAGCGGTGATTATGAAGTCCTTGTGGATTACGCTTGCCCCGATGTTTCCGAGGCGAACACTTGCCGCCTGAACTACTCAAACCAAACACTACGAGCAACTGTCGTCAGTACTGGAAGCTGGGATGAATATCGCGAGCTCAACCTCGGAACACTTAAACTGGCAAAGGGTGCAGCCTCAATTCGGTTCGGGGCAGAAGCTGAGATCAATGGCTGGCTGATGGACCTGCGAGCCATCATCCTACGCCCCGCGAACTCAGAGACGCCTGCGAAGTTGGCGAACCCAAACAGGAACCAGTGATTCGAAGGTCCAACAGAGGTTTCCGTGCTGGTTGAGGTGTTTTTTTTCGATTGATCGCCATCAAAAACCGCATAACCCGAACCGCAAGGAAGCGTTCACCATAGGCATGTTGTAGAGTTGACACGTAAGCTTTGGCAAAAGCACCAGTCCATCCAAGTGCACACAAACACGTCAGTCCTCCTGACGAGGCGGGGTTCCCCACTCCGTTGAGCTTCAACTCTCCACCTCTGATCTTCTATCGCGGAACATTGCGAAACCATGAGCGAGGAAAGCTCACATCGCAACAAATCAGAATCAGCCGATGCAATCGCTCCCAAACGCGGCATCACATCGGCAATCAAGCAGTTATGTATCTACACGATCGTCCTTCTCGGTATTGTCGCGATCGCAGAATACTGAGGCGTCCGATACCTCGTCAGTAAGTACCTGAAGCTTGCGACGCTTGATCCCGCAGAAGTATCGACAAGGTTAGCTTCGCTAAAAAAAGAACGTCTTGAAAATCCTGTATCCAAACCAAAAGCCCTCGGCGGAAATTTTCGCACTGACCCGACCGCAGTTCACCCCAAGACCGGAACACCCTCAGTCCCCAATGAATCTACACGGTTAGTGATCACGGAGGTACAGGCTTGTAACGCTGGCGAGGTTATCGACTGGGACGGTGGCTGCCCAGATCGGATTGAGCTTTGGAATCCGGGTAATCAACCATTCAATGCAACGGGTTGGTATCTCACCGACAAACTTCACGAGCCTGAAAAATGGCAGATTCCGGAACTGGTTATTTCGCCCGGCGAACGAATACTCATTTTTGCCTCTGGACTCGACTTCTTTGACGAAGAAGAAATTCATACCAACTTCCGACTCTCAAAGTCTGGTGAATTTCTACATCTGGTTCGACCTGACAAGTCAACCGTCGAACAATCTGTCCGCGTCGGAATGCCCAATGCGTTTCACGGCATATCATTTGGACCATCCGCCAGTGATCCACAACCGCTGAACCACCCGACACCGCTGGCGGTGAACGCCGCTGTTGCAATCGGCTACGCGGACGCCGTGCACTGTTCGCAGAACTCATGCCTTTACGAGAAAAAATTCACCGCAACTTTGACATACAGTACTCCCGATTCAGTGATTCGGTTTACCACCAACGGGAGCGTTCCAGAGGAGCACAACAGTGAGATCAACCAACAAACGCTAACCATCAATCGCACAACCGTCATCCGAGCTCGTGCATTCAGAAACGATTGGGTCAGCTCAACCGTACTCACTCGTAGTTTCATACAAGTTGATGAACTGATTCACCAACCCGGCGTTCCCGAGGGACTCGATAGCAAATGGGATGACGTCGACGCAGACTACGAGATGGATTCGAGGATAACGGCATCGCATGCAGATGAAATCAAAGCTGCATTGACAAGCTTACCGATGATTTCGGTCGTCGCACCCACCAGATCGCTGTTCGGTAAAACAGGCATCTATTCGAATCCTTGGAAGCGTGGCCATGAATGGGAAGTCCCCGCCGTGATGGAATTCCTGGATTATCAGGATAAAACAGGGTTCCAAGCACCCTGTGGATTACGTCTGGCGGGTTATGAAAGCCGCCGCCCTGATTGGAAAAAGCATTCACTTCGACTTAGTTTTCGTTCTCGCTACGGAAAGTCTGTCGTTGAACACCCCATCTTTGATTCACCAGCCGTGGATGCCCCCAACCGCGGAACAGGACCTCTGCGAGACCCTGCGATCGAACTCAAAGAGAACGAAGACGTATTGATCAATTCACCGCACAAGATGCAGTCGAACAAACCGGGCCGTTTCGGTGATGTCCTGATGGGAAAATACGGTGATACGAAAACAAAATATCTTTGGACGATTGATGCGTGTGGGATCAATCTCGTTAAGGAATCAACTCCATTCCCAACATCGCGAGGCAAGGTGGTGCACACAAACCTGAGCCAGCGAGCCTCACTGGGAGGCGAAGCATGGTTTGAGTCACCTGAAACGGTCAGCATCAATCCACGATCTGGCAGATTTGGCGAGGCTGCCGGCATGACCAGACCACAATGGGAAGCTGCCATTCGCTACTGGGAGAGCCTGGGCTACAAGGTCAACGCATTTCCGGGTAGAGATCGCTGCTCAAGCCTGATGCTCCGAAGCACAGATGATTCGTGGGCATCATATCTCGCGGCGGTGCGATCAAGGGCTCAGTACATGCGTGACCAATGGGCTCGACAGACCGCACATGAGATGGGGAAACTGGCTGTTCGTGGGCGGTTTGTCCATGTGGGCATCAACGGCCTCTACTGGGGAATCTACCATCTCGTCGAACGTCCGGGCGAGGAATATCTGGCACACCAACGGGGCGGAAATGAAGACGACTACATCACCATTCGTAGTAGAGGCAGACGCATTGACTCGAACGAAGTCGGCGATTTGCTGTGGGACAGCATTACAGCCGCTGCCACCCCGGACCTGAATGATCCAACGAACTTTACCAAGATCGACGAACTCGTTGACTTGGTCGACTTGATTGATTATTGCCTGCTCCAAATGTACGCAGGCAGTGAAGACTGGGCCTTGGTCAATGGAAACAACATGCGGGTGTACCGTCGCCGAATGACCTACGCAAAGTTGAAGTTCATCCTTTGGGATGCAGATTCAACATTTGCATCCGGGTGGAAAAACGATGAGGTTGAATATCCACTTCCCATGCAAAAAACCGGCAAAGAAGGTTCGTTCGTCTTCTTATTCAGGCAATTGATGAAGAGCGAGCAATTCCGCCAGATGTTTGCAGATCGTGTTGACCAGTGGTGCAATACAGACGGTGTACTCGGCGCTGCAGCGTGCCAACGAAGATACGAGGAGTTGCTCAATGAACTGGAGCCTGCATTGATTGCTGAATCAGCACGGTGGGGAGATATCCACTCAGAAGAACCGTACACCCCCATGGAACATTGGCAAACTCAAAAGCAGCGTATGTTGCAAGATTGGTTTCCGAACCGAAGTGCTGTCCTGCAAAAAGAACTCAAGGCACACGGATTGACGAACGGTAACCCGTCACCGGAATCTCCCAGCGATCCTGCAGCCCTGTAGCAGCATAAATGTGGCGGGGCTTCATCGAACCAGCGTCACCCGCGTTGACACACTAACTCACTCATCTTGCAATTTCTTCTGGGCCAACCTTGCTCCTTCTGCCGACCATGGTCTAGCATACAACGGCATCAAATTTGCCTTTGAACTTGGAAATGGCCATGCCGTTAAGACTACTTTTTACTGCCGCGGTGCTGCTGATTCATCCAGCAGGCTCGAACCTGATTGCGCAAACCGCCGACATCTCAGATTCACGGCCACCAACCGAGAATCACGTTGCGCGTGAATTGCAGTCGAAAAACGACCATGAACGAAATCAGGAAGTATTTTACGCAGCCGATCAAGTACAAACCATTCGTTTGCGAATCTCTGACCTTGACCAACAAAAAATGAGGGCCGCACTACCTGAATGCATCTATGTCCCGGCGCAGTTGAGCTGGAATGGCCAAACACTAAAGCAAGTCGGAGTGCGATACAAAGGCAACAGTTCTGCCAATCCCCAGCAGAAGCACAAACGCAGTTACCTGATCAAATTCAGCAAATACAAGAAGCAACAACGCTTCCTTGGATTGGAGCGTATTTCGCTGGACAACGGCGTTCAATTTGGCAGTCTCTTCAGCGAGCCAATCATCACCGACATTCTGCGGAAACTGGGGCATGCAACCCATCGTTGCAATTTTGCAAAGTTATACGTCAACGAACAATTTGCTGGTGTTTACGTGAATGCTGAACGAATTGACGACTCGTTTATCAGCCATCATTTCCTAGGAAAAGCTGGCGGACTATGGAAGAACGACACCGGTGGGCCGGGGGGTGACTTAAGGTTCGTGGGTGACAATCCCAACACTTACAGCAAAGCGTTTGAACCCAAAAACAAGCAAGCAGAGTCTAAAGAGGAAGTCCTTCAACTCCTGACGTTCATCAAAGATATCAACGAGGTACCAGACGAAAAATTCGAACAGCTACTCTCGCAGAAGCTGGACATTGACAACTTCCTGCAGACAACTGCAGTCATGCTGCTATCTGGAGCCTTCGATCAACTGACCGGATGGGGACCGCATAACTATTATCTGTATCGCGTTCCCAGATCCGCTACCGCATCAACTAAGTGGCATTATTTGCCGTGGGACCTCGATGTTGGATTTTGCGAAATCGCTTTCGGAAAGGTCTATGTGATTGAGGATTGGAATGCAGCATGGCCGATCCCACTGGGAACAAGAAACCCCCTCCTCGAACGTCTTATCCAAAACCCGAAGCTGCTGGCGAGATACCGAGCGATCGCATCGGACGTTCTGGAAACCCATTTCACCCCCCAGCAACTGTGCAACACAGTCGATGCAAAGTTCGCACTTATACAAGACGCACTGACAAAAGATCCGTTTCCGAAGCGACGTGTAACCGTACCTACGGATCAAAACTACGAAGACATCGTTAATTCGATGAAACGCTTCATTCGCAAGCGTTATGACAGTGCCAAAAAGCAGCTCATGAATCCAGGAGAACGTCCAATTCCCAAACAAGGAACAAGCGACGATGGCCCTCACCGGGCTATCATGCAACGCTTGGAAAAATCGGCGCGCAAAGCAGAATCACTTCAACGCAAGCTTCACGAGATTCAGAGGACCATGCAGTTAATCCAGCGCTCATTACAACAACAAAACTTCACCGAAGCAGAGAGACTACTTGAAGTTATGGAGCGATTAACAGAGGACGAATCCATGAACAAGCAGAATCGTTGATTCCACCTCACCAAACCACTTTCTGTTTTTTCGAGAATACTAAGCCACCAAGTATCACTGGCCGCCACCGAGCATCACCGACCTCCAGCAGCGTTCCGCGACTCTCGGGACGCCTTGGGTTGCACCAACCAGCAAATGTCCAACCTTGACATTTCAACAATGAATTCACTTTTCGTTCCGTCATCCAAATTTCAGAGCAGCGTTATCTAAGACCAACCAGTCATAAAATCGAGAGGAACGAGACCTCAAAACGCTGCCAAAAAATCTATTCTGACGAAATCCTTTGCGTCTGATTGCCGCAGCACGCCGCATCCATTCAAATACTATCGGCACTGCCGTTGGTGGATCGCCAGATCATCACCCCGCCTCAGGAACGCCCACCCAATCACAGATGGTTAGTCCAAGACTCTACAAGAGCAGTCAGGCTTATGATTTCTGCCTGAGAACCATGGGCTTTGAAAGCGGAATCGATCGTTTTCTACAGGACCTTGAAATCGAGATCCCGGCGGGCAGTCGCATACTCGATGCTGGTTGCGGAACGGGACTACTGGGTCTTCACTTTCTAAACCGCGTTCCCAATTCCTCGCTTCTATCCACAGACCTGCAACCCAATTTTTTACGGGCAACGCTCGCCAAAGCTGCAAAACGCCAATTGTCCTCAAGCAGACTCAAGGTAGCCACCTCAGATATTTCAACGCCACAGGAAATCAAGTTGATGACCCAAGTGACAGCTAACCATCACATCCACTTAGCTGAGATGCCCAGTTCGGATCATGAGGATTCCCCGGCGGAGAAATCCAGTGACGAATTTGAACCGACCACCACGCTTGACAATGGCATTTTTGGACTCATCTGCGTGGGTGCAGTCGTCGGATACGCACAAGACACTGAAGCCAGCCTGAAGCAACTAGCGGCTCTCCTCGCCCCGGGAGGCGTGCTGCTAAACCTTGAAATGAGCCAGAGTCTAACGGGACGATTCGTTTCGCATCGCTATCACTACCACAACCTGTCGCATGCACGAATCTGCGAAGTTCTTGAGGCTTCGAATTGCCAAGTGACTACGCAGCACCTACGTCTTCGTCACCTTCCGGCAAAACTGACACGGGCCGCGATCATCGCCAGACGCAATGCTGCGTCAGACAACTGCTAGCACAGTGTGCAACCCCACGCTGGAAACTTCGGGACTGTGTGCAATTTGAGAATCTCGATAAAGAGTTCAAGCGATGAACGCAGGTCTTGCTATTGAATAACGGTTCGATCATTCAGATCGGCCCACTTTACCTCGCGGACCTACGTTGTTTCTCGGCCACCATCTTGTGAACTTCAGTAATGACCCGAGTAATACTGCCACCTGGCTTCACAGGGTTGTAAGGGATCGTTCTGCCGAGATACTGTTCGAGAAAGAATTTTGCAGCTTGGCGAACAACAGGCTTGCTTTGTGTGGTTAGTGACCCCGTCATCTGGTTCAGCAATGTTGAGTTAAATTGTGTTCCACGGGCATATGCTGCGAACCAGTCTTGAAGGGACTTTACCTGATTGGCAGGAACCGTTTGCAGCCGGGCAACACGTTGGACCATCATCATCCCGAAGCGTGGATTTTCCAAGCACTGTGCTGCGATCCATTCCACTAAAGCTGCTCTAATCTCCTCGTGCTGCGACGCCATCATTTTCCGCAACGCACCATCGCTTGGAGCTTCATTATCCGCAGCGCTGACGCACAACATTGCCCGAGCAGCGATTTCCTGTTCCGTTTGAGTTCCATTACGACTGGCATCAATGACCTGCGCCAAAAAGTTTGGTGCATTATTCAACTTATCGCGAAGCGTGGCAGGAAAGTCGTTAACGACGTCCTTCTTGAACCATCCAGTTTCCCCTTTTTTCTTGAAGCTTGCGACCTTGCCTGTCATGTCAACTGCCCGCCATGATCCTCTATCCATTACGTTGCCATCATAGGTCACGCCGCCCTGAAACACGCCAAACAGTGTGTCACGCCCCAAGTGCTGTACGACGAGGGTGGTATCGGCTTTATCCACAACGAGCTGGTACTCCTGCTGATTGACTTTCAGATAAAGGGTGCGACCACTCGCAAGGTTCTCGATCGCCAATCTTCCGGATGCCAAATCAAACACCACAACGCCCTCTGAAGAATCAGCTCTTT